>CDZD01036106.1_pt1 | contig 63528 bp, 56 predicted proteins | sample 554771 | NCBI WGS metagenome assembly CDZD01 (sample SAMEA3182069, study PRJEB8094) | gut metagenome | biome: human; feature: gut; material: Stool; isolation source: human stools | place: Canada | collected 2011-11-08
ATTTACACCTTATTATATATAGAGCATGGCTCGATACAAGAAGAAAGGACTTACGATAATTTTCATGGCTTAACAATATACAGTGTGCGATGCGCTAAAAAGAGTTAAATTTATAATAAGGTATGTCGCACCACATACGATAACAACTAAACGAAAAACGAGAACGAAATACTAATAAACATTAATTTATTTACTAACAATTAAAAACTAAAATTATGGAAATGGAAAAGTTTTATGTAGCTCCGGAAGTGGAAGTTCTGGAGGTGGAGGTCGAGAAGGGCTTTGCAGCCAGCCCTGGCTCATCTGTTGATGCTGGTGATGGACCTGATGGTAGCTATGATCCATGGGGATGAAAAATCGCAAATTTAAATTATTAACAATTAATGACTAATAATAAGAAGATGAAAGCAAGACATTTATTTGTAACCTTGTTTTTGCCGTCAGTATTTATGGCTTGTACCGCAGACGACTGGACGACTGAGCAACAAGGCAATCCGGCTCTTCAAGGAAGAAAAGTCGTTGGAGACATTACATTTGTAGCACCTGATGCGGATACACGTGTGGTTTACGATCCGGAAACAATGGGATTGAAATGGACAAGTGCTGATAAGCTGGGGGCTGCATTGATGGATGAGACTACCGATGGCGAAAATTACAATTTGGTTGATAAGGTATATACAAATTATTTGTATACTTATGAAAACGGAGTATTTACGAATGGTAATGCAACGTTCGTAGAAGGTAACTATTTCATCTATGCCCAATATAGAGATCAAGCTCGTACTGGTGGTTTAGCTTACTTTATCAATCCTGACCAAGAAACAGGAACTAATGATAAAATGCAGTCTTGGTATGACAACCAGATGTTTTTGGACCATGTATTTATAGCGCAAGGTGCTGATAATCAAGTAGAGATCAATCCTCTTGGTGTGTTTCCGAGAACTCGATTTGATTTAAAGTATGAAGGTAGCAACTATAATGATCTGGTAATCAATAAAATTGTTGTAAAAGATGCTAATGGTAAATTTAATGTTGTAGGTGCGTTAACTCCTGGAAGTACACATACTGCAAATTATAGCCCATTAGGTACGTATGAAATTACAGCTATTAACAGTAGTGGCGTAACAAAAAACGATTATGAAAATAGTACTGCTACTATTGCTGATGCATTTAACCTTTATAAGAAAGCAAAGGCCGATTTGGGCGTAAAGTATACTGTTAATGGCGTTGAAACAAAAGATGTGAAATTTGTAAGCCCGATACTTGCAAATTATTTCGATGCCACAAAAGATGCTAAGGATGCTACGGCTATGACTTTGAACTTCTCGGAACCTGCAAACTTTGTACAAGGTTTCATGATACTTCCGTTAAGTGAGAGTCATACTAATACTAACCTTACTTTTGAAATCTATACAAACAAAGGTATGGTGACAATCGCAGGAAAATCAAGCGATATGAGTAATGCGTTTACAATGAATGATGTTGTAGATTATCCCACTTCAGCAGTTGTTAGTGGTACAACTCTGCAAGATAAGGCTCAAAGAGCAATTAACTTTACAGGAGTATATGCAACTTTTGTAACAGGTCTCGCTAGCGATGTACAGCAAAATACTAAAATCAATTTTAAAGATGATGCAATTTTGGTACCGAGTGAAATTACGGTATCTGATACTGAAGAATTAGTATATTATTTGCAAAACTGGTATGCTAATAAAAAAGGTAATGTTGTAGGTGGTGATGAAAATACGGTAACTGTTATTGCTGCCCCCAAAGCAAATAGTACAGTTGATATTAATGCTACAGTATTAGAATTTATTAAGAATGATGCGGCTAACCCTGTAGTAAAATTTGTGGGTGACATTGTTATCCCTGAAGGTGCTGATGCTACTACAATTAATTATATCAAGAAAGGTTCTGATGACTTGAATATACTTAATAAAGCAACTCAGAATTGGACAGCTGCAGCAGAGTTCACAACTCTTACTAATGAGGGAACTTTGACAATCGGTACTGGCGTTGCCAATGAAACGGCTACTTATAAAGTGCCTACTGTCACCAACAATGGTACAATGACTGTTAATAAGGCATTGGTAGCAGGTCATACTATTAATAATAATAATGTTCTGACTCTCAATGCTAATGTAGAAACAGTAAGTAATGGTAAGGCTAATAGCTCAGCAACATCAAATGATGCCAACCATAACGCTACATTGACAATCAATAAGGGTATTGTCAATTCATTGTCAAATAATGCATTACTGAATATACCAGCTGCAAAAACAGCTGAGGTAAAAGCATTGTACAACAGATACAAGATTACCATTGAAGGTTATCTTAACGTATCAACAACGGCTTCTGATTCTAAAAATGCTACCTATGGCACAACAGGTGATGCGGAAATTACAGTGTCAGAAGGTGCAACATGGGCAATTGGTGCAAATTTTGACAACAAAGGCATAGTGACTAATAACGGTACAATAACTGTAAATAGTGGAATATTCACTAACAATGGTACTGTAAATACAATCGGTCAAATTGCTTGTGCTTCAACAGGAAAATTCAACAATGCAAACGACATGAATGTTTCTGGCGCTAACTCAATCACTTTGATCTCAGATAATCAGAATGCTGAAATCATTGTATCAGAAGAGGTTAGCAGTATATTTGTTGCAGGTAATCAAGGTAAGATTACTTATATCATTGAAAGCCAAGATGGTATGAACACAATTCCTGCTATAGCAAACAGCCTGCGTATCACATCTGGTTCAATTAATCTGCAGAATTTCTCTAATACATCAAGAATGAGTGCAGGAGGAAAAGAAATTGTATATGTTGAATTCATGCCAAGTACTGCAACTATAAATATTAACTGTAATACAACTACTGCTAATGAATTTAAGAATGTTGCGTTTACAGCTGGCACTACTGCTAAGACATTTAACTTGTTTGGTAATTTGACAGCTGATACATCTTTGAATATTGGTGCTAATGCCTCTGTTGTTATAAACAACAACTTGACATTTGATGCTGCTTCAGAAGATGGATTTACTAATGATGGTCAAATGTTGATTATCGGTAAGTTGAATTTTGGTTTTTCAAAACCTGGTGATACTTCTTTCCTTGGTACTTACTTGTTTGCTGGTGGTGACGATACTACCAATATTACTTGGCAATAGTAAACTATAGTATTCGAATATGAAAGAGGGTGAAATTTTCACCCTCTTTTTTTATGTATGTTTGGAGCAAGCACTGAGCTAACAGGCTACTTTTCTGTGTAAATAGTACAGCTAATGTTGTGGTGCAGCCGTTGAGAGTATAAATCTAGTACTTGTCGGTATCTTATGAATTTAGAACTTGGTATAAATCCCATTGTTCATCCTCCATTTTTCTTCAGTTAGCAAAAATTTGCTCCCTAGTTAGCAAAAAACTTTTTCCCAGTTAGGAAAAAATCCACGCCCAATAGGCTATGAAAGAGGAGGGCAAAACAAAAGTATCTGGAACCCTCCTCCTTCCGGAAGGTTGTTCTTCTCCGATAACGGGGGAGTTAAGAGCGGGTGAGTACCCGAAGGGGAGTGACAGGTTATTGATAGACGGAATGTCGTAAAACCTACCACCCCGCCCGTTGGGCACCCCTCCTTCCAGAAGGAGGGGAGTCAGTTACTATCACTTGATTTTGACGCAGCCTCTGGGTTCTCCATTCACTACCTGTTTATGCTTTTGTAGCTATATACCGTACAGACGAGATGCTTCGACTTCGCTTTACTCCGCTCAACATGGCAGTGTGAAAGCGGCAGTTTACCTTTGCTACAGGCCAATAATATACTTTTGAATGGAAGGATGCTGGTGAGAGAGTAGAACTGAAATGAGGGGGCAATATTACGCTTAAGGGAATAAACTATAGATCTTCAACGTTTCGACAACCTACTGAAGCTGTCTTACTTGTGGCTTAGGATACGGATGGTCGTTGGCAGTATGTGTTAACTAGAGTACAGCTTTCTCCTCAAATAACCGCATTCTGCGGTTTCGTCTATTCGGAGGACATCCGTATGGATGCGTGTCAGGCAGCAGGTTACGACATTGCGCAGCAGGAATTGGGAATATTGTTTGCTGCGTTAATAATACGGAGGGCTGAAAACTTACGCTGAAACAAACAAAAAAACTGTACCGGACCAGCCCCTTCTTCTTCCCTCTACTGGGGGAAGCGATCAGGGGACCTGTTCCGGTACAGTCTTTTATAGCGATGGCTGTATATCAGCCGGCGGGGTGGGTTAGTCTACCCACTTGCCGTTCATCCAGTCGCAAGCCTTTTTGATGTCTTCCAGTGAAGCGTAAGACAGGTTGGCGTCTACCTTGTTGCCTGTGGCGGCAGCGAAGACGTCGTTGGTGTAGATGCCTTTTTCGCTGTTTACGTTGTTGCTGATGGTGGTGTTGGTGATGCTGGAAGTGCCGTTGACCAGTGCGTTTTCTGTTTCAGTGCTTTCTACCGTCAGTGCCTTGCCTTTGCCGCAGATCTGTGCGTTGTCCATGGTCACCTGAGTACCGCGACGCAGACGTACACCCTGTTTCGAACCGCCGTTACCTACCAGAATCAGGTTTTTCAGCGTGGGGTGAGCCACCGGAGTAGCTTCGTAATTGTTCTCGTTGTTGTCGGCTTCGATCAGGCAGTCGCAGTCGTAACCCAGTGTGGCTTCGGCTTCCTGATAGGCTACGATGTCGGTAGCTGTACCGTTCCAGCCTTCAGTCCAGTCGAAAGAGTCGTCGCTGCAGCTAATGACTACCATGTTGCTGACGTTGACCGATCCGCCGAAGAACTCGAAACCGTCGTCCGAACCCTGATAGGCTACACAGTGGTCAACTGTTGTTCCGTTACCTACACCGTAGAAGCTGATACCGTTGGCTTCGTGCTCTTCGTCGAAGGCATAACCGGTGTATTCCAGACGTACGTATTGCAGAACGCCCGAGTTGTCTTTGTCGTCGCTGCCACCGTATTCGGCACCGCCAATTTCAGAACTTCCTTTACCGCCCTCGGCATTGGTATGAGCGCGTCCGCAGATGTGGATACCGCCCCATGCGCCGGCCGACTGTTTTTCGGCAGTCATTACGATCGGTGCGTCGGCTGTACCGGTAGCGTTGATTTTGGCTCCCTGCTTGATGAGGATGTAGTCTACGTTGTCATCGTATTTGGAGATGATCTTCACACCTGCTTGAATGTGCAGGGTAGCTCCGGCTTCTACTGTATAGGCACCGCTCAGATAGTAAGTGTTGCCGGCTCCCAGCGTGATGTCGTTGGTGATGGTTCCTTGCAGGGTGCTTTCGTTGGCCAGTACGTTGTCGCTTTCGCTCCAGTTCTTGGTCCATCCGGCAGCCCAGGGACATTTGGCAATGATGTCTTCGTACGAAGTGTAGGGGTTGGCCTGATTGGCTTTGTTGCCGTCGGCTTCAAATTCGGCATTGGTATAGATGCCTTCTTTGCTGGTCAGGATGCCGCTGATGCTTACGTTGCTCATGCTCGATGTTCCGTTGACCAATGCGTTTTCTGTTTCAGCGCTTTCTACGTAGATAGCGTTTTGCTTGCCGTAGATTTCGGCATTTTCGATGGTTACCTGAGTACCGCGGCGCAGGTGTACACCTTTACCGGCTGCACCGTTACCCACAAGGATGAGGTTCTTCAGTGTAGGATGAGCTACGGGAGTGGCGCTGTAGTTGTTTTCGTTGTTGTCGGCCTCGATCAGGCAGTCGCAGGCATAGCCCAGTGTTTCTTCGGCTTCCTGAATGGCGATGAGGTCGGTAGCCGTACCGTTCCAGCCTTCGGTCCAGTCGAAAGAGTCGTCGCTACAGCTGGTGACAACCATGTTGCTGACGTTGACCGATCCGCCGAAGAACTCGAAACCGTCGTCCGATCCTTGGTAAGCCTGGCAGTGATCAACCGTTGTTCCGCTACCCACGCCGTAGAAGCTGATACCGTTGGCTTCGTGCTCCTCGTCGAAAGCATAGCCGGTGTATTCCAGACGTACGTATTGCAGAACACCCGAGTTGTCTTTGTCGTCGTTGCCACCGTATTCGGCACCGCCGATTTCAGAGCTTCCCTTGCCGCCTTCGGCATTGGTGTGAGCACGTCCGCAGATGTGGATACCGCCCCAGGCACCCGATTCTTCTTTTTCGGAAGTCATGATGATGGGAGCCGATGCCGTACCTTTGGCGTTGATTTTGGCTCCTTGCTTTATCAGGATGTAGTCTACATTGTCATCGTAAACGGCTACAATCTTTACACCCGGTTCGATGTTCAGGGTAGCGCCTTCTTCTACGGTGTAGGCACCACTCAGCTTGTAGGTGTTGCCCGATTTCAGGGTTACGTCTTCGGTGATTGTACCGCTCAGCGTAGTGCCGTCGGCTATTCCGCCGTCGTTGTTTGTTGTTTCGTCATCGCTGCATGATGCACCGAGAAGTGCCATGCCGGCCAAAAGGGCCATTGAAAACAATTTTCTGCTCATAATTTAAGTTTTAAGTTTAGTGTTTTGTTGACAAGGAACAAGGCTTCAGACCACGAGGCTTACCCTGTCCTCTTGTCAACTATTGGATTATTACTCTTTATTTAAGTTTCGCAAGTGCTCAACTTATTAGTTGACAAGGCTTCAGTTAACAAGGCTACTAGGCTGGAACTCCCGGTTTGATAAAGTGCTGCTTGAAACGGCTCGCTACAAACGCCTTGTCAACTTGTCCCCTCGTCAACTTGTCAACTCGTACCCTCGTCAACTCAAAAATTATAGCTGACGCCCACTTCGAAACCCGTACCTTCCTTGAAGCGTTCCACTTCGATGTATTCGCCCGTCTTGGGCACTTCCTGCTTGAAGACTACGGCGCGGTTCAGCAGGTCGGTCACCTGAAGCTTGGCGCTGAAGTGGCGGCTGAAGTTGTAGCTGGCGTTGAAGTTCAGCGTGTGGACAGCCATCTGGTCGATGTCGCCCAGCTGTGATACGCCGACGGCATGGATGCGTTTGCCCTGCAGGTTGTAGAGGAGCGACAGGTTCAGCTGGCGTTCTTCGCCGAAGCGGGGCGAGTAGGTGAGGTCGGCATTCAACAGGATGGGCGAGGCGCCTTGCAGCGAACGGTCCTTGTTGGTGTAGGCACCGCCTTCGGGCAGCTTCACGTTGGTGTACATGTAGGAGACGTTGGCTCCCAGTCGCAGGTCGCGTATCAGCTGTTTGCGCAGTTCTACTTCTATACCGGCTGCCATACCCTGGTCGGCATTCTGGAAGGAGTGCATCGTGGCACCGCCTTGCAGCTTCTGGATGCGTTCGATGGGTTTGTCGAGGAACTTATAGTAGACCGTTGCCGAGAGCATGTCGCCGTTGGGGCTGAAGCGTTCGTAGCGCAGGTCGAAGTTGTAGTTGTAGCCGTTCTGCAACTCTTCGTTACCACGGATCTGTGCCGAACCGTAGGATTCCTGATAGAGGAAAGGAGCCATTTCGATGAACGAGGGACGGGTGATGGTGCGCGACAGTGACATACGCAGGTTGTTCCGGTCGTTCATGGAGTATTTCAGGTTGACGGTGGGGAAGATGTCGTTCTTGTTCAGGTCGCGGCGGCGCTGGTATTTCTGGTCGCCCTCAATGGCATATTCTACCCACTGTTTGGTCATTTCGTAGCGCAGGCCGACGTTGACAAGCAGGGAGCTGAGCGGATAGAAGTCCGTCTGTGCATAGGCAGCGTAGATGTCCATTCCGGCACGGTAGGTGTCGTGGGGTTGCATCTTGCGTTCGATGACGATGTTGCCGTTCTCTACGTTCTCCTGGTTGAGGAAGCCGTCGGTGTCGTAAATGTTGTCGATGGTGGGGTTCAGCTTGTTTACGTTGTAGTAGAAGCGGGTACCCATGTAGTCGCGGTCCTTGTTCTTGTAAGCCAGACCCATCTTGACGAAGTTCTGTTCCGACCAGTTGTATTTCAGGTCGAGGTTGCCCACCCATTCTTCTTCGTTCAGTTCGCCGAAGTAGCGCATGGTTTCCTGTCGGTTCAGCTTGAAGAGTTGCAGGTTGCCTGCATCGTCTTTGGTGAACATTGCCTGACGGCGGTCGGGCTCTTCGCTGCCTGTCTTGCCGTAGGAACCTGCCCAGTTCAGTTGCCAGCGGGTGCCGAACTCATGGTGTCCGTTCAACTGATGGTTTTGCAGGGTGTAGATGTGCGTGATGTCGTTGCTGCCCCACAGGTTGTGGCCTTCAGCGTCTATACCTTCGCGGCTCTGGTACGAGTCGCTGGCGTTGCGGGCATAGAAGAAGGTGTAGCCGATGCGGTCGTGCTGGCGCAGGGTGTAGCCTACGGATGCCAATGCGGCCATCTTCAGCGTAGCGGTATATTCGTCGTAAGTAAAGTCGTTCTGTACGTTGCCTGTGGCTTCGAGCGTTTTATAGAAAGCATCGTCCATGCGTTGCGTTTCGTTGCTGAGGCTCAGCGAGGCCAGCAGGCTCAGGGTCTGGTCGCCAATGCCGAAGTTGCGTCCGAAACCCAGGTTTCCGCCAAATTCGGGCAGGGCAGTACGCTTGTCCACATCGAAGGTGGTACGGAAGATATTGTTCTTGGTGACGTACTCGTCGAAGTCGAGCAACGGCATGTCGTATATCTTTTCGTCGAGCGAGGGTGTCTTGAACAGGGTTCCGTCGCGGTCCATCTGGTAGAAGTCGCGTCCCAGTGTGTTGAACCGTCCTCCTACGTTGAAGCTGACGTTCAGGAACTCGTCCGTCACGTTCTCCTTGGTGCTGATGTCGATGTGTGCGCCGCTATAGTCGGCAAAGGCGCTGGCATCGTATACCTTGCTGACGGTGATGTTCTGCACCGTGCTCGAAGGGAAGAGGTCGAGTGGAATCAGTTTGTTGTCCGGGTTGGGCGAGGCGATGGGCAGTCCGTTCAGCGTGGTGCTGCTGTAGCGGTCGCCCAGTCCGCGAACGATGAGCTGGCCCGATTCGGCAATGGAGATACCGGTCAGTTTCTTAACTCCTTCCTGCACGTTGCCGATACCTTTGATGCCCATTTCCTTGGCACCCAGGTTCTCGATGGCCAGTGTGGCTTTTTGTCTTTCTACCTGCAGGGCGCGTTCGCCTTCCAGGTTCTTCTTGGCTACTACCGATACTTCGCCCAGTGTCTGCGCATCGGTTTCCATTTCGAAGTTCAGTACGGTTTCTCCGCTCACCTTTACCTGGCGGGCGTTGATGTCCACATAGCCTACGTAGCGTACTACGAGGTCGTACGTGCCGTCGGGCACACTGAGCGTGTAGTGGCCGTCAATGTCGGCTACGGCTCCCGACGTACTGCCGGCTACCTGTACGGTGGCTCCGGTCAGCGGTTCTTTAGTCTGTTTGTCAGTAACTGTTCCCTTGATAGTGCCTGCCAAGGCAGTCATGGCAGATAGGGTAAGGAATAAAACAAGGAAGAGAATCTTTCCTAAATCTACTTTCATACTCATCTTTTATGCATTTCTTTTTTCCGCTGCAAAGGTGAGAATAGGGCGTTACATGCGTGTGTCGTCCAAAGTACATGTCTGTTTCGGAAACGTTACGTAGGTATTACAGAAGATGAGGGAAAGTGGGTGTATACCCCGCTTCAGAAGGCTCTGTACGGGGGCTTTGAGAGACACTTGCACGGCTCGCGAGCGACACTTGTACGGCTCGTGAGCCACACTTGCATTCCAGACGAGCCGTACAAGTGTCGCTCAGAAGGGGGAGAAGCAGGGGGATTGGGAGGGTTGGGAGTGCGGTAAGTTAGGGGGATATAAAACACAGATTCGCGCAGACCTCCGCCAAGACTTGTGTACGGTTTCACTTCCGTAGGAATAAAGTCTGTGCGGGTCTGCGCGAATCTGTGTTTCGGGGATGTGTCAAATTAGTTATGATATCTGATTCCCCTCCTTCTGGAAGGAGGGGTGCCCAACGGGCGGGGTGGTAGGTTTTACGACATTCTGTATATCAATATTTTATTTTTTTTCCTACCACCTCCCCCTTCGGGTACTCCTCCTTCCAGAAGGAGGAGAGTTTTAGATGTTTTTTTACACACCCTTTTCTTTATCCAGCTAACACCTTTTTACATGCCGAAAGCGTAGTTGCCAATCGACTCGTAAGAGGCGCTGACGATGCTAAGTACGGTGATACCCAGCGTACAGATGAGCAGGGCGGCACGCGTATAGTTGTCGCTTTGGAAAGGGGCAATCGGTTCGTCGCTCTTGTTGATGTACATGGCCTTAACGATCTTCAGGTAGTAGAAGAGCGAGATGACCGTGTTGAGCAAGGCGATGAATACCAGCAGGTGGAAACCGCTGTGGAAAGCGGCGGCGAAGATGAAGAACTTCGAGAAGAAACCTGCGAACGGCGGAATACCGGCCAGCGAGAACAGAGCCAGCGTCATCAGGAAGGCCAGACGCGGATTGGTGCTGTAGAGGCCGTTGTACTCGGTCAGCGTGAACTTATGCGAACGGATGGCCACGATGGTGATGATGGCAAACACACTGAGGTTAGCAAACATGTAGATAAGCACGTAGTAGACCAGTGCCGTCATACCCTGTGCCGTACCGCTGATGACACCCAGCATGATGTAGCCTGCCTGCGAGATACTGGAGTAGGCCATCAGACGCTTCAGGTTCTCCTGACGTATGGCAAAGATGTTGGCAACGGTGATAGAGGCGATGATGACCCAGTAGAGGGCTTCTTGCCATTGGTCGACCATCGGAGCGAACACCTTGAACACGGTAGTCATCAGCACGAATGCTGCCGCACCTTTCGAAATAACACTGAGGTAGGCGGTTACCGTACTCGGTGCACCCTGATAAACGTCGGCTGTCCACAAGTGGAAAGGAACCAGCGAAATCTTGAAGCCCATGCCTGCAAAGAAGAACACGAAAGCCATTACCTGCATGGGGTTACCCTCCAGATGGGCGGGAATGTCTTCGAAGTAGAGCGTACCTACTGTACCGTAGATCAGCGACACGCCGTAAAGCAGCAGACCACTGGCAAACAGGGCCGTCAGAATGTATTTGGCTCCGGCCTCGGCCGAGTAGTGACGGTACTTGTCGAATGCCACCAGGGCAGCCATCGGGATACTGGCAGTCTCCAGTCCGATGAAGAACATCAGGAAGTGTCCGGCCGAAATCATCAGGTACATACCCAGCAGCGTACACAGCGTAAGGAAATAGAATTCGCCCTGCTTGATAAACGTGTCGGGCAGCTTCATCCATTCGTGAGCCATCATAAACACAATCAGCGTACCGATGCTGAGGATGGACTTCATGATGTGCTGTATCGGCGAGTTGTGGTACATGCCTCCGAAAGCGTCGGCAACCGGACCGGGAACGATGGTGATTATGGTATGGATAGCCAGCAGGATAACCGGGAACATGGTGTTCAGCACCGGCTTTCCGCCTTCCTTATGTGCGTCGGGGCTCATGAAGAGGTCGGCAATAAACAGTATGATGATGACTGCTATCAGCGAGAGCTCTTCTTTCATCAGTAGGAATTGAGAATAATCCATTTTATCTATTAAAAGTTAAAAGTTAAAAAATAAAAGTTGGAGCGTGCTTGGTTTCATATTAAAACACACTGACTATTGGCAAAACACTTTCGCTGATCATGCCGCTGATCCACCACGGAGCCATACCCAGTGCAGCTACACAGACAATCAGGATGATCACTGCCGTACGTTCGTCCCACGTAGCGTCGGTCAGGGCCAGGTGATGTTCGTTCGTGCAGGTGCCGTACAGAATCTTTCCGACCAGTCGCAGGATGTAGACTGCCGTGATGACGATACTGCAGCAGGCAATCACCGTCCATACACGGTGGAAGGTGTCAGGTTCCTGGAACGAACCGGTGAAGATGGTCATTTCGGCTACGAATCCGCTCAGACCCGGCAAACCGAGGTTGGCAAGACCGGCAATGACGTAGCATACCGAGAGGAAAGGCATGATTTTCATCAGTCCTCTCAGTTCGCGGATGTCGCGGGTGTGTGTACGTCCGTATATCATACCGATCAGCGCGAAGAAGAGGGCCGTCATCAGACCGTGGCTCAACATCTGCAGCACAGCACCCGTGCAGGCCGTCTGATTCATCATCAGGATGGCAAAGAGCACCAGTCCACAGTGGCTCACACTGGAGTAGGCGTTGATGTATTTCAAGTCGGTCTGTACACAAGCCGAGAAGGCACCGTAGACTACCGAGATACCTGTCAGAACGAGGAAGATCCATCCCAGTTCGTTGGCAGCTTCGGGCATCAGGAACATGGCGATGCGGAAACAGCCGTAACCTCCCAGCTTCATCAGCACACCGGCGTGAAGCATGGACACAGCTGTCGGCGCCGAAGCATGACCGTCGGGGCTCCATGTATGGAAGGGGAACAAGGCACCCAGCACACCGAATCCCAGGAAGGTGAGCGGGAACCAGATGCGTTGCTGCTCAATGGGGATGTTGTGCATCTGGGCAATTTCGAGCAGATTCATGGTTGTTCCGCCCGAACCGTAGAAGATACCCAGGATGCCAATCAGCAGGAAGGCCGAACCACCCATCAGCATCAGTGTCAGCTTCATGGCCGAGTATTCCTTGCGGCCGCTGCCCCATACGCCGATAAGCAGATACATCGGGATCAAGGCTACTTCGTAGAACATGAACATGGTGAACAGGTCGGTCGAGATGAAGAATCCGAACACACCCAGCGAAAGCAGCGTGAACCACAGGAAGTACTCCTTGGTAAGCGGTTGCAGGCGCCAGGAAGCGAAGGTACCTGTGAATACGATGATGGCTGAAAGCAGCAGCATGGCTACGGAGATGCCGTCCACGCCTACTGAATAGTGTATGTGAAGTGCCGGATACCAGGCAACATCGGCGCAGAACAACATTTCGTCCGTGGCACCGGCCTGCCGTGCATTGAGGTAGGCTATCGTCAGCCCTATGGCCGTAATCAGCAAAGCCGAAGCTCCGGTTACCATCACCGCACGTATCTGTGCGATGTTCCGGCTCAGCCAGAGGCCGAGGAGCATCAGCAATGGAATCAGAACAAATAATGATAAGAAATTCATTTTATTTAATGGATAATTGAATTTGAATTATATAGTTAACATAAGTATCAGTATCAATGCTCCCAGCAGGAATACCAAGGCGTATTGCTGTACACGTCCGCTTTGCAGGCCACGGATTTCGTCGCTTGTGGCATCGGTGCTCCAGGCCAGGAAGTTGAAGAAGCCGTCTACTACGTGACGGTCCCACCAGGCAATGGGGCGGCTGATGCAGCCGAAGATAATCTTGTGGGTGATGAACTGATAGATTTCATCGATGTAGAAGCGGTGGTAGGCTGCTGTCCACAAGCCGCGGAAACGGCTGGCCAGCGCATCGGCTACCGGCTGCTTGCTGCGTGCATAGATGCTGACAGCCAGTGCAATGGCTATTACGGCAATGACGATGCTGGTCAGCATGACTTGCGTATCCAGATGGATGTCGTAAGCATGTCCGTTGGATGAAACGAAGTGACCGAAGGGGATGAATCCGGCTACTACCGTAACGGCAGCCAGGAACATCAGCGGGAAGGTCATGGCCAGCGGGCTTTCGTGCGGTGTGTGCTCGGCGTGAAGTTCTTTGTTCTCCTTACCCCAGAAGATACCGCAGTAGAGGCGGAACATATAGAAAGCTGTCATGGCTGCAATGATTGTCATGATCCATCCCATCGCGGGGCTGAACTGGAAGCAGGCAGTCAGAATCTCATCCTTCGAGAAGAATCCCGAGAACGGAGGAATACCCGCAATGGCCAGACAGGCGATGAGGAAGGTCCAGTGAGTGATAGGCATATACTTGCGCAGACCACCCATGGCCGACATCTCGTTGCTGTGTACGGCGTGGATGATGCTACCGGCACCCAGGAAGAGCAATGCCTTGAACATGGCGTGAGTGAACAGGTGGAACATACCGGCCATGTAGCCCAGTCCGCCTTCGTGCGGGTCGCTCGACGTACATACGCCCAGGGCAACCATCATGAAGCCGATCTGCGAAATGGTCGAGAATGCCAGCACACGCTTGATGTCGCTCTGTACGCAGGCTACGCTGGCTGCATAGAATGCTGTGAAGGCACCTACGTAGGCCACAATGTGAAGCACGTCGGGAGCAAAGCCGATGAACAGCGGGAACATGCGCGCTACCAGATAGACACCGGCTACGACCATGGTTGCCGCATGGATCAGGGCGCTGACGGGTGTCGGGCCTTCCATGGCATCGGGCAGCCAGATGTGCAGGGGGAACATGGCACTCTTACCGGCACCGCCGATGAACATCAGTCCCAAGGCCAGCGGAATCATGGCACTGCCTTTCATCAGGGTCATTTCATCGGGAGTGAAGGTATAGGTTCCGGCGTAGTAGCCATAGATCAGGATACCAATCAGGAAGCCCAGGTCGGCAAAACGCGTCACGATGAATGCTTTCTTCGAAGCGGCGATGGCGGCCGGCTTGGTGTAATAGAAACCGATCAGCAGGTAAGAAGATACACCCACCAACTCCCAGAACAGATACATCTGGAAGATGTTGGTAGCTACGACCAGTCCCAGCATGGACATGGTGAAGAGCGAAAGGAAAGCGTAATAGCGCTGGAATCCGCGTTCGCCTTTCATGTAGCCGAAGGAGTAAATGTGTACCATCAGTGATACGGTGCTGATGACGATAAGCATCATTACCGAGATGGGATCGAGCAGGATGCCCATGTCAATGCTCAGGTTCTGTGTGAAGGGCAACCAGCGGAAGTTGTAAGGCATCAGTGTCTCGTAAGTGCCGTCGGCCAGGCGGGGAGCGGTGAAGTAGCTCCATGCGGTGGCGTAGGAAAGGATGGTGACCAGTCCCAGCCCGATGCTTCCGATGAGTCCGGCCGTGCGGTGTGACATCCATTTGCCTCCGATTCCTGTGATGAGGAAGGAGAGGAACGGAATGAGTAGGATGAGAATCGTAAGTTCCATTATCGTTTGTTTTTTAGTTTTTTCTGTTTATTACCATTTCAGTTGGTCTATTCTGTTGACCTGGATGCTCCGTATGTTACGGTAGATGTTGATCATGATAGCGATGGCTACTGCCGTCTCGGCTGCCGAAATGGCGATGGAGAACAGGGCGAAGAAATAGCCTTCCAGTGCGCCGGGGAACAGGAAACGGTTGAATACGGCAAAGTTGATATCGGTGGCGTTCAGTATCAGCTCAATCGAAATCAGGATGGCCAGTGTGTTGCGGCGGGTGAAGAACCCGTACATGCCGGCGAAAAACATGATAGCCGAAACTATCAGATAATATTCCATGTGAATCATAACTAGTTCAGATTTCAGTGTTCGTAATTGATGTTTCCTATCGCTTGCGGGCTATCAGCAGACCTCCGACGATGCACGCCAGCAGCAGTATGCTGACAGCTTCGAATGGCAGCAGATAACCGTACTTGTCACCGCTCAGCAGGTGATTCCCGATGGTGTTGATATTGATCTCTACCGGATTGACGTCGGTCGTGGCAAGAAATTTATGTTTCAGGGTGATGAACAACACGATGATGGCACCTGCCACAGTCGTTCCAAGTCCAGCCAGGAACTTGCTGCGTTTCAGCTTGGCTGCTTTGTCGCCTTCGCCGCTGGTCAGCAGGATGGAGAATACATAGAGCACGACGATACCTCCGGCGTAGACCATAATCTGAACGGAACCGAGGAAGGTGTAGCCCAGCAGAAAATAGATGCCTGCCGTACCGAAGAGGACGAACAGGAGGTACGTGGCCGAGCGTACCATGCGGGTTGTAGTCACCGTAAGCAAGGAGAATACGGTGATGAAAGCCGCTAAAAAGTAGAATACTACTGTTTCGAGAGTTATTTCCATATATTTTCTTTAATGAGTGGTTACGATTAATTTGATTATTCAGCCTTTTCTTTAGGGGCAGCCGCTTTGTCGGATGCCGGTTTCTCGGCCGCAGGGGCTTTCTTGGCTTCGGCTACATGACTGCCCGGATGATTGAGCGTCAGGAAAAGCTTGGAGCGGTCGAAGACTGCATGTTCGAAGTTCTGGTCGAAAGTGATGGCACCGTGCGGGCAGGCATTGACGCAAAGCTGGCAGAACATGCACGATCCCAGGTTGTATTCGTACTTGGCCAGTATTTTCTTTTTCTTCCCGTCTTCGGTCGTGATGGTTTCCGATGTCACCTTGATGGTGCCGTTGGGGCAAGCCATCTGGCAGAGTCCGCAGGCCACACAGTGATGCTCGTTCTGTTCGTTATGGGGCATTACAAGCGTGCCGCGGAAACGGTCGAACATCTTGAGCTCTTTCCGGTTTTCAGGGTATTGCTCTGTGATTTTCGGGGTGAAGAACTCTTTCATGGTGGTCTTTAAGCCGGTGGTCAGACTGGCCAGACCTTTGAAAAAGCCTCCGAAGTATGTGTTCTTTTCTTCCATGTCTCTTATAAGAATTAAAAATTAAAAATTAGAAGTGCAGTCCGAAGGCCACAATCAGGCTCATCAGCACCAGGTTCACCATCGACAGCGGTACGAGGTATTTCCATTCCAGTGTCAGTATCTGGTCGATACGGAGACGGGGGAAGGTCCATCGCATCCACATCATGAGGAATACTACAAAGAAAGCCTTTGCAAAGAACCAGATAAAGCCGGGAATATAGTCCATGACCATGTTGAAACCGTCAAGCCCCGGTATGTGGAGCGGCATCCAGCCTCCTAAGAATACGGTGGCTGCTACGGCTGCTACAATGAACAGGTTCAGGTATTCGGCCAGGTAGTAGAAACCGAAGTGCATACCGCTGTATTCCGTGTGGTATCCGGCGGTAAGTTCACTTTCTGCCTCTGGAAGGTCGAAGGGGCCACGGTTACACTCGGCGTTACCGGCTATCAGGTAAATGATGAAAGCAATGATAGCGGGGATGTGGCCTTTAAAGATGAACCATCCGTCGGCCTGTCCTTCTACAATCTGCGAAATTTGCATGGTGCCTGTCAGCACTACCATGGTAAGAATGCTGAGGCCGACAGAGAGCTCGTAACTGATGATTTGTGCACCGCTTCGCATGGCACCGATCAGCGAGAACTTGTTGTTGGAGCTCCATCCGGCCAGCAGGATTCCTACTACGCCGATGCTGCTTGCCGAAAGCAGGAAAAAGATGCCGACGTTGAAGTCGAGCACTTCCATACCTTTATTGATGGGAAGGCAGGCAAACGTAAGGAAAGAAGCGATCAGCACCATGAACGGAGCCAGGTTATAGAGGAACTGGTCGGCGCCCTTGGGGTTGAATATTTCCTTGGTGAGCATTTTGAACACGTCGCAGAATACTTGCAGCGTTCCGTAGGGACCCACGCGGTTCGGGCCCAGACGGCATTGGAAGAATCCGCAGACCTTTCGTTCCATATAGATAAGTATGATGGCCAGAATGGCATACATCAATACGATACATACGCCTATGACGACACACTCGATGAACACGGCAAGTCCTTCGGGCATGACCGATGTCAGCATTTGGTGTATCCAGTTTGTTGCAATACTAAAGTCAAACATTTATTTAATTGATAATTGATGATTGATAATTGAGAATGGACAACAGGCAAATCATTTTCCATTCTCCATTTCCCATTTTCCATTGATTATCTGTCGATGTCAGGTACGACATAGTCCAGCGTTCCGCCTATCGCGATGAGGTCGGCAATCTTGGCTCCTCGGGTGATGGTGTTGATGGTTCCCACAAGCGGCAGTCCGGTAGCACGGTAGTGCAGGCGGTAAGGTGTCTTGTCGCCACGGCTTTCCAGATAGACTCCGAATTCGCCACGGCTTCCTTCGACGGCAGCGTAGTAAGAACCTTCGGGAACGCGGATGATAGGCTTCATCTTTTCCTGATAAGGACCTTCCGGAATGTTGTCGATCAATTGTTCGATGATGTGCAGACTTTCGAGGATTTCGTCCATACGCACCAGATAACGGGCCATACAGTCACCCTCGGTACGTACTATTTCGCGGAACTCTACCTTGTCGTAAGCTGCATACGGCATACGCTTGCGCACGTCGCAAGCCCATCCGCTGGCACGTCCGGTACCGCCGGTGGCTCCGAACGAGATGGCATCTTCGCGGCTCAGCACACCGATGCCTTTCAGACGCTGTTGGGCGATGATGTTTCCGGTAAATATGTCGTGATATTCTTTCAGGTTGCGGCGCATGTAGGGGATGAATTCTTTTACCCGATGCACAAAGTTGGGATGCAGGTCGGCCTGAACACCGCCGATGGTGTTGTAGTTCAGGATGAGGCGTCCTCCGCATGTCTCTTCGAAAATGTCGAGCAGCTTCTCACGGTCGCGGAATCCATAGAGGAAAGCGGTCGTGGCACCGAGGTCCTGACAGAGGCAGGAGAAGAACAGAATGTGCGAGTCGATGCGTTGCAGCTCGTCCATGATGGTACGTATTACCTGTACACGGGGGCTGACTTCTACGCCCATGGCCTTTTCGATGCACATGCACAGGGCATGGCGGTTCTGCATCGCTCCCAGATAGTCCAGACGGTCGGTCAGTGCCAGTGTCTGCGGGTAAGTGAGGCTTTCGTTCATTTTCTCGATGCCCCGGTGGATATATCCGCAATTCACATCGATTTTGTGGATATTCTCACCTTCCAGTGATACGCGGAAGCGGAGCACACCGTGTGTGGCAGGGTGTTGAGGACCGATGTTGACAACGTATTCATCGTCGCCGAACAGCACTGTTTCACGTTCTTGATAATCGCCTTCGGGAGTAATTTCTACTTCGCGGGTAGTGTCGAGTGTTTCTTCGTTGCTCATGCGCAGCGGATTTTCTTTTTCCGGGTCGTTGTCCTTGCGCAACGGATATCCTACCCAGTCGTTACGCAGAAACAGACGGCGCATATCCGGATGTCCGGTAAACACGATGCCGAAGAAGTCATAGACTTCGCGTTCCGGCAGTTCGGCCCCTTTCCAGATCGGAGTTACGGAAGGCAACTGGGGATGTTCGCGGTCGAGTGTGGATGTCGTTACCACCAGCCGTTTACCGCTGACGGTCGATTCCAGATGATATACCACTCCTAAGCCTCTCAGTTGGTCGGGGGTATCATTTTCAGCAGGTTCGCCCCAGTCCATACCTGTCAGGCTTTCGAGGAAGTCCATCTGTTCATCCTCCCGCAGGCGGCGCATTTCGTCACTCAGCTGTTGTGGGGCTATGTATATTGTTTTTGTTTCCATTTGCAGTTCTCTTTTTTAGGGAAAGTCACTTTTGGTCCGTTTCGTCTTTGGGAGCTTTCTCCTTGCGGTTTACACCTCCAAAGAATTTTTCAATCTTCACTTTACGTTGCAGTTGCATCATGCCATAAAGGAATGCTTCGGGGCGTGGAGGACAACCTGGAACGTAAACGTCGACAGGCAGAATCTGGTCTACGCCCTGCACTACGTGATAGGATTTGCGGAACGGACCGCCGCTGACGGCACATCCTCCTACTGCTACTACATACTTCGGATCGGGCATCTGGTCGTAAAGACGCTTTAATACGGGGGCCATTTTGTGGGTGATGGTACCGCTTACCAGAATAACATCGGCCTGACGGGGACTGTTACGCGTTACTTCGAAGCCGAAGCGCGCAATGTCATAGCGTGCGGCACATACGGCCATAAATTCAATACCACAGCAGCTGGTTGCAAACGTCAATGGCCAAAGGGAATTGCTGCGTCCCCAGTCTATCAGGTCGTCCAGAGCGGCTACAATGACATTGGTACCACCGGCATTCAGTTCCTGTACCAGCTTTTCAAGAGTCTCGTTGTCGGTGAATTCCTCGTAAGGAATCGACTTAATCCGGGGTTTCTTGTTTATTTCCATTCCAACGCTCCTTTCCGCCAGGCATAAGCAAGTCCCAGCACAAGAATGAATAAGAAAAAGGCTACGCCAAGCAATGCGGAAACGCCAGACTGGCGAACACTGATAGCCCACGGAAAGAGGAATACCGTTTCTACCTCGAACATGAGGAAGAGGATGGCAAACAGGTAGTAACCAACACGGAATTGCATCCATGAACGTCCCCGTGTAGGAATACCGCATTCGTAAGGCTCCATCTTTTGTGGGTTGTACGAACGTGGAGAAATGGCATGCGAGATGGCAATGACCAGACCCACGAAGATAATTGCCGTCAACAAGACGGTCACTAAAAGAGTAAAGTTCATAAAATAAAGAGATTTTTTGCGATCAAGTATATAAAGGGGAAACTCTATTTCCCGCAAAATTTCTGTTCTCTCTGTGCAGAAAATGTATGTAGAACATTTACGAAGAAAACGGTTTATGTGCTTTTATTAAGGTATTCCAACACACAAACCGGCAGACTTTATACTACAATTTTCCGTAGCCCGTAGACGTAATAATCCACTGAGTGTGATAAGGCATTCGGGGCAGACCATCCTTTATGGAAGGTTGCTTTATGAGTAGTTTCCGGTCGTATCCGATTGATGGGGAGCGTGACTGATTTACAGCCGGGAACAGAATTCTGACCGATATAGTCAGCACAAAAAGGTAGAGATAGCAGATAATCGTAAAGATGATGAATGAGATGGGTCGTTTCTGTCGTTTGTGCTTGAAAAGCAGATTCGGTATAATCGATATTTTTGGTGCATAATTCGCTTGCCGCTTCGAGGACACCACTGTGTAACGATGCGGCCAGCAGGATGATCATTAAATATTTTATGCACTGTTTCATATAACGATTCTCTCAATCTCTCTTTTTCGGACGTGCAAAGGTACAATAAATAATTCTGCTTTTTGTTAGGTGGAGATTACAAAAAACAGCCGTTTTAGCACTTTTTTGCCATTAATCAATTCTTTTTCCAGAAATCAGGAGTGAAGAGCAGCAAAACAGTGAACAATTCCAGACGTCCCAGCAACATCAGAAGAGAAAGCAGCCATTTGGCTGCATCGGGCAGTGCGTTCCACGAATAAGCGGGACCGGTATCTCCCAGGCCGGGGCCCATGTTGCCGATACTTGAGATGACACATCCTATTGATTCTTCGAATCCTACTCCCATAGCCATCATAAGCAATATACTGATAATGATAATGACCAGATAGAGGAAACTGAATGCCAATACGGTAGAAACAATGGAGGTGGACAATACCTGCTTGTTGATGCGTACCGGAAGCACTGCATTGGGATGGAGAATATGCTTGAATTCGTTTTTCGACACTTTACTCAGAATGACCAGACGGATGCACTTCAGGCCGCCGGTGGTACTGCCGGCGCAGGCTCCTATCACCATGACGATTGTCAGCAACCCCCAGGTGACCGATGGCCATAGCATATAGTCGTCGGTAGCAAAACCTGTTGACGTATGAAGACTGGTGACCTGGAACAGCGATTTGCGGAAAGCTTCTTCCGCATCCATCGGGCTGGTATAGTAAAGGATGGCTGCTATTATTCCGGTGAACAGTATTACTGACCAGAAATACCATTTCAGCTCTACATCATGAAACGCTTTCTTGAATTTCCGGTTGACAAGAAGTAGCAGCAGTGTAAAGTTGATACCGGAAATGAACATAAAGGTAGATATGACGTATTCTATATAGGGCGAATGATAATAGGCTATGCTTGCCTGTTTGGTCGAGAATCCGCCTGTTCCCGTAGTGGCAAAAGCGTGGCAGATGCTGTCGAACCAGCTCATGCCCCCCAGCATAAGCAGTCCGACGAGTGTTGCCGTAATCCCGGTGTATACCGACCATATCCATTTGGCTGTGATGCCGATACGGGGGTGTACTTTGTCGTGCGTCGGTCCGCTGGCTTCGGCGGCGAATACCTGCAGACCGCTGACACCGAAAATGGGGAGGACGGCAATGGTGAACATGATAATTCCCAATCCTCCAATCCATTGGGTCATACTCCGCCAGAAGAGCAGTCCGTGCGGCAGAGACTCTATGTTGTCCAATATCGTCGCCCCCGTACTGGTAAAGCCCGACATGGTTTCGAAAAAGGCATTGGTGATGTCGGGAATGTAGCCGCTGATGTAGAAGGGCAGCATTCCGAAGAAAGAAAACGCTATCCAGGCAAGGCTGACCAGCACATAGCCGTCGCGGCGTGTCAGCACACCGTCGCTTCCTTTACCTAAAAGGACCAGCAGGATACCTACACCCGCTGCGATTCCAGCCGATTTCCAGAAATCGGTCAATGCTTCGTCCTGATAATATAAAGATATGCCGGAACATGCCAGCAGCATGGCGGTCTCCAGTAGCAGGAGGATGCCGATAATTCGCGTAATCGTTTTAAAATTGACCATTAACTAAAGTATTTCTCAATCTTTTTGATCATCATGCTTAAACAGAATACCACTACATGGTCGCCCGGCTGTATGAGTGTGTTACCGGTCACCACGACACCTTCTCCTTGCCTGATCAGTCCTCCGATTGTGGTTCCTTTGGGCAATCCCAGGTCCTTTACCGGATGTTTGGTGATTTTTGAGTCAGCTTTTACCGTAAATTCAGCCACATCGGCGTTGGCCAGTGTCAGGCATTTCACGTTGCTTACGTCGGCATCGAGCATCATTTGGTAAATATGGCTGGCGGCGATCATTTTTTTGTTGATTACAGTCCCGATGTCCAGGCTTTCGGCCATACCGATGTAGTCGATGTTTTCGACTTCGGCCACGGTTTTGCTCACTCCCATACGTTTGGCAGCGAGGCAGGCCAGAATGTTGGTTTCGGAACTTCCGGTCAGGGCGACGAAAGCTTCGGTGTTCTTCAGTCCTTCCTCGATGAGCAGGTCCATGTCGCGTCCGTCTCCATTGATAATCATGGTCTTGTCATCCAGCAGCTCTGTCAGCCGGTTGCATCGTGCCAGGTCGTTGTCGATGATTTTCACCTGCATGTAGTCGGGTACGTATTGGGCTGTGCGCACGGCAATCCGGCTTCCGCCCATAATCATGACGTTGCGCACATCGGCATAATCTTCTTTTCCGGCTATCTTTCGGATGTAGGGTATGTACTTTCGGGTTGTCGTAAAGTATACAATGTCATGCAGCTTGATGCTGTCGTCTCCCCGTGGAATCAGCGTTTCACTTCCCCGTTTGATGGCTACCACGTGATAGGGCAGTTCCGGTCCGCCCAACTGGTAGAGCGGAATGTTCAGAATTTCAGCCTTTTCGCGCATTTTGGTACCTATCAGTATCAGGGCACCTCCGCAAAACTCCCACCATTGGCGTACCCAGCTCATACGGACAGAGGAGACAATCTCTTTGGCAGCCAGCATCTCAGGATAGATCAGCGAGTCTACCCCCAGCTTCTGGAAAAACTCTTTGTGCTTGGGCAGCAGGTATTCGTAGTTGTCGATACGTGCTACCGTTTTTTTTGCACCCAGATTGCTGGCCAGCATACAGGCTGTCATGTTACGGCTTTCGTCGGGGGTAACGGCTATGAACAGATCGGCCGCACCTGCACCTACTTCTTTCAGTCCACGGATGGAGGTAGGTGATGCTGTGACTGTCATCAAGTCGAAGTTGGAGCTGAGTGTGCTCAACTTCTCTTCGTTGTCGTCCAGCAGAATGATGTCCTGCTTTTCGCGCGACAACAATTTGGCTAAATGTGTGCCTACTGCACCGGCACCGGCAATAACTATTTTCACTTTATTAATTGACTATATATTCCTTCTTCGTCCATTCCGCACAGGTGGTATAGTTCCTGTACGCTTCCATGTTCTATAAACTGGTCGGGCACTCCGATACGTCTGACGTTTGGCGTATAGTTGTGGTCGGCCATAAACTCCAGCACGGCACTTCCCATTCCTCCTTTTACCACTCCGTCTTCCACTGTAACGATTCGTTTGAATGTCTGCCCTATTTCGTGCAGCATTTCCTCGTCTATCGGTTTGACGAAGCGCAGGTCATAGTGGGCGATGGAGACTCCTTTGTCTTTTTCGGCACGCCTGATGGCCTGTGCGGCAATGTTCCCTATCGGTCCCAGGCTGATGACGGCTATGTCGGTACCGTCTTTCAGCTTGCGTCCTTTGCCTACGGGGATTTCCTTCAGCGGACACCGCCAGTCTACCAGTACCCCGCGTCCGCGTGGATAGCGGATGACGAACGGCCCTTTATCCGGCAGTTGTGCCGTATACATCAGGCAACGCAGTTCGTGCTCGTTCATGGGCGACGACAGGGTCAGGTTGGGGATGGGGCGGAAATAGGCCACGTCGAATATGCCGTGATGCGTGGGGCCGTCTTCACCTACCAGTCCGGCACGGTCAAGGCAGAGCACTACCGGCAGTTTCAGCAAGGCAATGTCGTGTATCACGTTGTCGTAGGCACGCTGCATGAAGCTCGAATAGATATTGCAGAATGGCTGCAATCCCTCTTTGGCCATTCCTCCGGAGAAGGTGGCTGCGTGTCCTTCGGCTATGCCTACGTCGAATGCCCGTTGCGGCATGGCCTGCATCAGCTTGATCATGGAGCAGCCTGTAGGCATGGCGGGGGTCACTCCCACAATACGGGGATTCTTTTGGGCCAGTTCGACCAGTGTCTCGCCGAAGACGTCCTGATAGAGCGGAGGCATATTGTGTGTATCTACTGTAAAGCGTTCTCCTGTTTCGGGATCGAACTTGCCGGGGGCATGCCAGATTCCCGGTGCCTTTTCGGCCGGTTCGAATCCTTTGCCTTTGACGGTATGCAAGTGCAGAATCTTGGGTCCCTGCATGTCTTTGATGTCCTTCAGCACACGTGCCAGATTCTTAACATCGTGCCCATCTATGGGGCCGAAGTAGCGGATGTTCATCCCTTCGAAGATGTTTTGCTGCTGGGCGGCTATCGACTTCAGGCTGTTGCCGAAGCGGATGAGGGCCTTGCGGCGTTCTTCGTTCAGAATCCCCATCTTGAACAGAAGGCGCGATGCCTTGAACCGCAGTTGGTTATAGCGGTTGGAAGTAGTCAGGTTGAACAGATATTGCTTCATGCCTCCCACGCTGCGGTCGATGGACATATCGTTGTCGTTCAGGATGATAAGCAGGTTGTTGGGGGTGGATGAAGCATTGTTCAGCCCTTCGAAGGCCAGTCCGCCACTCATGCTTCCGTCGCCGATGACGGCTACTACATGTCGCTGCTGTTCGCCTTTGAGCGATGCCGACACTGCCATTCCCAAGGCTGCGGAAATCGAGTTCGAGGCATGTCCGCAGGCGAAAGTGTCGTATTCGCTTTCTTCGGGCGAGGGGAAGGGGCGTATACCTTTGAATTTACGGTTGGTGGAAAAGGCTTCGCGCCGTCCGGTCAGTATCTTGTGGCCGTAAGCCTGATGGCCCACATCCCAGACGATGCGGTCGTAGGGAGTGTTGTAGACGTAGTGCAGGGCGACAGTCAATTCCACAGTTCCGAGGCTGGCTGCGAAGTGCCCCGGATTGCGGGATACTTCTTTAATGATGTCTTGCCGCAATTCTTTGCAGACTTCCGGCAGTTGGTCTACGCTCAGACGTCGTAAATCGTTGGGGGTAGAAATCGAGTTCAGCAAGCTATATGTCGTTATTTCTGTTTTTTCCATCTTACGTCTGGTAATTACAAAATGCAAAAATAGCAAAAATAAAGTGGATGGGTGCATGTTTTCGGGGAAAACTGTGCTGAATTGTATAAAAGTGAGTAAAAAATGAGGCATTAAATGGAATTTATGATTGCGGGAAGAGGTTGTTTGGTGATTCCTCAGTTACGTTTGTATTTCATTCTATTGACCTTTAACTCCTAAGAGGCTGTCAAAACGAAGAAGTATGAATTTCATTTTACAACACTACAAATTTGATTTTTTAAACATTATCCTTAATTTTGCTTTGTTAATCTGAGAAACATTTACTGCATCCCTTCACCATAGAGAGAGTACACAGAATTTCATGGAGCAGAGGAGTGCAATTTCTTCTTAAATAAGAAACGCGATGAAAACTATTATTTTAATCTCTTTTCATCGGACTTTCGCCTTTCCGGCGTTTCTGTCCCGACTGTCTGGCGGTTTGTCCGCCGTGTTTGTCCTTTTGTGGTTCGCCGGCGTGTTCCGGTAACCTTCATTATGAAATACGACTATCAAAAGGAAATTATTATGAATTGGATAAATAGAATAATAAGGAGGCCTTTGAACGTGAAAAAAATACATCCGAAAGTATGGATATTGTTTGTTGGCACATTTTTAACTATAATGTGTGCTGTCCATTTATGGAAAGCATATTCACAACAGAAGCAAAATTGGAATGAACAGGCAAAAACAGCCTTTTTTCATGCGATAGATTTAGAAGTGGAGCAGATAACGCTCCCTCTTCATTATACTCCAATTCCTGTTCAACGGCAGATATCTGTAAAATCCTCCATACCGGATTCGATAAAACTGATAACAGATAATGGGGTGCAAGTTTTCCATCTTCCTGCATACAAGCGCAAACATGCCTATGTGAATGATGGCACGAAAAATGCGCTTCTAAGTTTGTCTCTGAAGGAGCAGCCACTTCTTCCAGAACCGTTGCAAGCTACTTGGGATAGTTTGCTGGTTGCTCATGACATAAAAGCTGATACAAGAGTGTTTTGCAGAACGACAGATATGTCCGGGCATATCAATGCTGTCTGTTCTGAAACCGAGGGAATGACGCAAAAAGCCGATAGCTTGGTTTCTACTTATTTAGGCTATCGTCTGGAATTAGAAATATCCGGCTATATTTCATATAATTGGTGGAGCCTTGTATCATCAGGTCAAAATATATTGTGCATATTGTTAGTTTGTATCGTATGGTTTTCCTTATTATACCGCAAACTATTCCATTTTTTACTTCCAGATGCCAATGAAACAAAGAATAACGAAAGGACAACACGCAAGCGTATAGTGTGTAAACCTCAAGTACGAGGTAGAAACGATCGGCTTTACAATTTGGGTATGGAAATCTATTTTGACGCTGAGCAAAACGTACTCTGTAATGAGAATGACAAGACGATTGTTACCCTGTCTGCAACCATGTCTAATTTGTTAGAATGTTTTCTTAAATCTCCTCATCACACTTTGTCTAAACATGATATTTATCTGGCTATCGGAAAAGAGCTTGAAACCTACTCTTTGGATAGTTTTTATAAGATGATAGGACGCCTTCGGGATAAGCTCGAAAGCGTATCGCCTGCTACTATATCTAATGATAGAAATGGCTTTTATCAGCTTGTTCTGCCTTCTTCGATAAACAAAACAGAAAAGAATGAATCATTCGGATGAAAACTCCAACTGATATCAACTGACATTTTTCGATTTGTAATATTATGATAGACAGCTGTTTACAATTAATGTCAGTTGATGTCAGTTGACATGATGGTTTATTTCGATGGTATTTTTTTAATTTTATCGGCAAATTGAAATGCAGACAATCTGAACTTGGAGGAACTATAAATAAAAGTTTTAAGTTTCGCAAGTGCTCAACTTACCAGTTAACAAGGCTTCAGTCAACAAGTCCACAAGGTTGGAATGTCCTGTTTAATAAAGTGCTGCTTGAAACGGCTCGCTACAAACGCCTTGTCAACTCGTCAACTGCAACTTGAGCTTGCGAATTGAAAATCGACGAAGTCAAAGTTGAGGTATTAATAAATAACAACTAATGAAATTGAAAATGAAAAGAAAAAGAATCTTATTGATCGGAAGCATTGTATGTGCCTGTGGAATGTGGATGGGGTTACATTCTAAAACGGAAATAGAAGATGATCTTCTGCTGTTAAATGCGGAAGCTCTGGCAGATGATGAATATGTAGAAGTTGGACATTGCCTTGAAGTGGGGAATGTCCCATGTCCATTAACGAATATAAAAGTAAAATACGTATTTATGGGATGGAGTCTGAATGAATAATAATAGCAGGAATGAGGGGAAAATGCCCTGTGTTAGAGAGCGAGGCATCCCCGCTCATTCCCTAACCCACTTAAAAGAAAGGAGGTCAAGGAACAAAGATAGCAAAAGTCTCAGCAAAAAAATAAGCTTGCTTAATTTTTTTGCTAAGGCGCATCCTATCTTATTTAAAGCTACAAATTATTATTTTGCGGCTATACGTTTGCCGCATCCGTTGAAAGGATAAATACGGAACAAAGGTATTATACTCTTCTTCTGTATCCCTGAGGAGGAGGGCATATATAGATAATAGAACAGGGAATAAAATGATTAAAACCATGAAACATAATTTTTTTAAAATAGCCCTTGTGGCAGCTGTTGTAGTAACAGTCGGTTATGGCGTTTATGAGAATCAAAGACAAAATTTGGTGTCTAATATTATGTTAGCGAATGTAGAAGCATTGGCTGATGATGAATTATCAAATGGTAGATGCTGGGCATCGTGGTATAATGAATGCTGTGTATGTGGAAACGCTCATTTTACTTATGCATATCCTACATCAGGTGGAGGTTGTGATTATAGATATGGTTGTTCACATTATTAATTAATAATGTAGATTTATATACCAAATTTATAGCATTTTTCAGACGCAGATGACGAAGGATTTTTGTATAAATCCGTGTCTTCTGTGTCTTTTAATGCTAAGATTTTGTAACCATTAATTTTTTATCACTTAATTCTTATTCGCATGAACAGAAGCTTTATTTATTTATTTTTCCTTTTATTTTTATACGGTTGTCAGTCCGTGAAAAAAAGGGAGGTTGTCCGTGAAAAAGCAACAGCCCAAATATTACACAACGACATCATGACCCGTATGCCGGGTACGATGATAATCGTTGGAAATTATGTGGTATGGGAAGATCCGTTTGCCCGTGATTATTTTGTGAATGTACACGATGCTGTAACTGGAAAATTGGTTGGTAAGATGGGAAAAGTTGGCGAAGGTCCTAATGAATTTGTGACAGGCAGCCTTAGTTCGCATTGTGTAGGAAACCGTCTTTTTGTTTCAGATTTGAATGGGAAAAGTAAAGGGTATCTCTCTATTGACAGTCTGGTAGCAGGGATGGAACCTTTTAGTCCCTTAAGTTCGTTAGAAAAGGAAAATCGTCCGTCAATGATTGAATTGCAGCATGATGTCTTTGTTCAGCAAACGGCAGATGGGGATGAAAATTATTTTAATGCTCGCATATATGGCCGTGAAAAGAAATTTGGTGTTTATCCGGTGAAGGACGTACGTGAACATTTAGGTATGACGTTGGTATACGACTCCATCAGTGGCATGCTGGCATGTAGTTCTTTCCACATTCCTTATTTAGCTTTATACCAGAAAGAAAACGATAATTTTAAGTTGTGTTGGGAGAAAGAAGCCGATACCGGATACGAGGTTTCCCGGGGACGTATCGTGCCTGATGCACGTATAGGTGGCATTTTTGGCCTTTCAATCTGTAAGGATTATATCGTTTCACTGCATCGTGATTGGGAGAACGAACCACTTGATGCCCCTATTCGAGGCAGGGATGAACGGCTTCTTCCTCATTTGGTTTATCTTTATGACTACGATTCTTCTTTGGTGAAAGTTGTCGATCTGGGCATGCCGGTTGTTCGTATTGCTTCAGATACCCGTACCAATACACTTTATGCTTTAGTGTTGAATCCTGATTACATGTTGGTAAAGTATGAGTTGTAAAGGGTTCGGAATTTGTGCAGCGTGGATATTTCTCCTTTTATTGGCTGCCTGCCAGCAACCAGGCACGGAAGAGGTTAAGTTAAAATATAAACAGGGTTTTCTTGTTGACACGGTTGTTTCTCCTTCGGAAATAACGATGGGGATTAGTGTCTGTCCCGCTTTCCCCTTACGCTTAGATGACCGTTTAGTCGTGTTTGGCAGTTATGATATGGTTCATATTTATTCATACCCTCAATTGCAGTATCTTCACAGCCAACAGCTTTCTCGGTATGTTTCGCAAGAGGTTGTAAACGGTGAATTGTTTCTGGAGTATCAAGGCAAGGTTGATGTTTATCGGTTAGACAAAGCAGACTCGCTTTATCAGTCACGTTCGTTTCGGGTGGCAACTGTTCCTTATACTACGGGGAGAGTGCAATCGTTGGGGGAAGATGAATATATTTTCCCCGACAACTACGATATGAATGGTCTCTGTGAGTTCCATCGGGTTTTTCCGGGAACAGGGCACTGGAGTTCTGGCGGACAATATCCGGAAACTCCGGAGCGTTTCAAGCGTTTGCGTGATTTCAAGTTGGCTTATGCGCACATTCTTGCTGTCAGACCCGATAAAACGGCTTTCGTGGTGGCTTATTGTAATTTACGTCGTATTCATATCTATAATAAGAAAGGGCAGTTACTTCATGCCTTGCAACTTGACTATTCTCCCGGCAATAATCATTTGGTAGAACCAAAGTTTGAATCTCGTTTGTCTCATTGCAGCGGTGTGATTGCCACAGATCATTATATATATACTGTCAATCCCGAACAGTCTATGGAGCGTGCGGTGCCTCATGGCGATATATTGGTACTGGATTGGGAGGGGAACCTGAAAGCACGGTACCGATTGGATATGTACATAGATGGCATTGTTGTAGATGAAGAGAGAAAAATGATAGTGGGGTGTGGTGACAAAGGGAAAGGAAGAGGAAGACAGTTTTTTAAATTGAAACTTATAAATGAGTAGTGGTATGAGATTATTTTATGGCTTAGTCTTTCTATGGTGTTTAATATATAGTGGACTTTTCATATTCAAGTGGATATAAAATATCAGATTATATAGGATCTATCAGCTATAAATGGGGATTGACTGATTGGAAAGGTCGTGCTGACGAAAGAGCCCAAGGTGATGTCGACCGCCATCCGCGAGATGCGCGAGGAGGTGGAGAAACTGGAGTGAGCGGTGCTTGCACGGCTCGCGAGAGACACAAGCACGGCTCGCGAGCCACGCTTGCAATACTCACGGAAGTTGCAAGCAATACTCACGGACTTTGCTTACCAAACCCGTGGGCTTTTCGGGCAAAACCTGACAGGATTGCTTGTAAAACTCGGTGACATTGCTTGTCATATTTGGCGGGATTGCTTGTTACGTCGGCTAACTACCGATGTTACGCCGCTAAAGTAGGTGGTTACGAATGAAAAGTGAATAATGAAAAACGGGTGAGGGATGGATACGCGGACGACGCGGAGAGGACGGACGAACACGGATAAAAAGGAGAAAAGGGGAAATTGGGTTCACGCTTTCAACACGGAAAATCAGTACTGATAATCAGATGAATAGGGTGAAAGATAAAGCTTCACGTGGGTTCAATGAATAATTAATGAAAAATTAAAATCCGCGTTCATCTGCTCATTCCGTGTAGTCCGCGTATCCATCATTCAAAGCAATTTGTTTATATTCAGATGTTTGTGGTGAAACTTTAGCAGACAGGTTCTTGCACTCACAGGCTGTCACCCACCTGTTTTTTTTCTAGTTAGGAAAAAATTTTTTCCTAACTGGGCAGTGATTTTTTCCTAACTGGGAAAAAATCATTGCAAGACTGGTATCAACTTTCACCCCTTTGTGGAAATCTATTCTGCCCGTATTTAAAAATTAAAATCCGCGTTCGTCCGCCTCTTCTGCGTCGTCCGCGTATCCATCTTTCACCACAAACAACTCACCTCCAGAATATTACGATGAAACTTCACCTTGCAAACTGAAAAAACTCAGTGTCCTTCCCTGCTAGTTGAAAAAGAAGTTGATTTTTGTTGATTATTTCACCCTTATCCACTTGACAAAGGCCTTCCGATTTTGTATCTTTGGGGAACAGTTAATGAGTTGACAAGTTGACGAGTTAACAAGGGAACAAGGTGCCTCGGAGTCTGTAGCCGCGTCCCTCGTCCCTATTCACACTTAAACCCAAAAATCGCTATGAATCTGATTACGAACTTGAAAAGCTGGTTCCTTCCGTGGAACACCACACACAAGGACAACACGACAAACGAGACAACTAACACGACTGGCACAACGACAGCCGCCTCTGCCGCTTCCACTTACGAACAACTGTTTACCGACCTGCAACACGTCTGTACCCGCCTGCCCGGAGGCGAAGTATTTATAGTGATGGGTGGCGGTGAGTTCAGTGTCCGCATGACCTGGACGCCCGACGACCGTGCCAAAGGTGAACAGAAACGCATGTTCAGCCTGAACGGCGGGAACGAAATCATTGAATGGGTGGATGCACAGCCCGGCGAGATCGCCGAAGCACGCACCTTGACAATGGAACAACCTCCTGTCGTTGAAGAGGATACGGTGAAAGATACGCTAAAAAACACACCAAAAGAAGATGTTGCCGCACCTGCTGAAGAATCTTCTGCCCAACCCGAAAAGCCCTCGCGCCAGCAACAGATGATGCAACGCCTGACGCGCTACCTGAAACTACACTACGCCTTCCGCTACAACCTGCTGACGGAACGTACGGAGTGCGCCCGTGTAAATAACGACCTAACGAACGATCCGCACCACCTTATTTATACACCCGTGGACAGCCGCACGTTGAACGGCATCGCCCTCGACGCCATCAACAGCGGCGTAGACTGCTGGGACCGTGACGTGAAGCGTTACGTGGAATCCGACCACGTGCAAACTTACCATCCGTTCGACCTCTACTTCAAGCAACTCCCCGCATGGGACGGTACCGACCGCGTGACCGAACTGGCCAAGCGGGTGTCCGACAACGACCTTTGGACACGCGCCTTCCACCGCTGGATGCTGGCCGTCACCGCCCAGTGGACAGGTCGTGGCGGAGAGGGACGCCGCGCCAACAGTGTGGCACCGCTACTGGTCAGCACCGCACAAGGTTTGGGAAAATCTACCTTCTGCCGCCTGCTACTCCCGCCCCAACTGCGCGACTACTTCACCGAAAGCTTCGACCTGACCAACGTCACGGCGGCGGAGAACAAATTAGCTTCGTACGGACTCATCAACTTGGACGAGTTCGACCGCCTGCCCGCCAGCCGGATGCCCCAACTGAAAAACCTGATGCAGATGGAAGCCTTGCGCGTGCGCCGTGCCTATCGCCGCACAGCAGAACCGCTGCCTCGCATCGCCTCATTTATCGGCACCAGCAACCGCCGCGACTTGTTGACTGACCTTTCGGGCAGCCGCCGCTTCATCTGTGTGGAGGTGGAACGCCCCATTGACTGCAACACGCCGGTGGATTATGAACAACTTTATGCCCAGCTGCTGCACGAGTTGGAGAATGGCGAACGCTGCTGGTTCAGCAAGGAAGAGGAAAACGAAATTCAGCAAGCCAATCGCCCGTTCTATCGCGTCACGCCTGCCGAAGAACTGGTCAGTACGTGCTTCCGCTTCGCCGAGCCGGGCGAGCAGGGTGCAAGATTAATGTCGGCTGCCGAAATTTATGCCACAGTGAAGCGCAAGAATCCTGCTGCACTGAAAGACTGTTCGTGTACGTCGTTCGCCCGCCTGCTGGCGCAGTTGGGGCGCAGGGTGCATACGAAGTACGGGAACGGGTATTGGGTGGAGCCTCACCCCCGGCCCCTCTCCCAAGGAGAGGGGAGAGTGGGGCAGGAGTAAATCTGGCTGGGGAATATTTGTCTCTGCTCTCACCTTTTGCTATCTTTACATAATATAGGATTCGGTTCGGCATAGTCAAATTGAAAACTTTGGTTTTCCATTTGTCTCTGCTCTCACCTTTCACTATATTTGTTGTAATCAGGTAGGTTTTATTTGACTATCAACAGATTGGATAAAACTCGCACGAGAACGGGCAATGGATAAGAAAAAGCCGGACTGTTCCGAACCGCCATATTTCTCATGCTTTCAAATAACTCTTTATCTCACTTGCAAAGATAACACCTTTTTTCTGAAAAAACAGCAAAACAAGTCACAATCAGTCTGGATACATAATCACGAGTCATGACTAAACCTTTAAAATAACAACCTGTTCAATAACTTTATTTTGATACGCTCAAAATATTATTTATGAAAAAACTGTGCTAGCAAAGTTGAAATTAATTCTTTACTGGCACAGTTTAATATACATCCTTCATCATTAGTATCCAATGACTAAGAATAGACGCTATTAAAAATAAAATGTTTTATACTCAATGATCATATACTGCTCATTAAAGTATATACTGTCCTCACGCAAAAGATAACCTATTGCGATAAGTACCATTTCATGCGGATAATGAATTGTTTTCATTATATCATTAATACTTATCCGGTTTTCTTTATATAAAAGCCTTTTTATTTCAGCAGTTATTGTTTCAATTGAATCTGATTTCATAAGCCACCAATAGAATTTAAGTATTTAGATTTTGCAATATGGTAATTGATTTTTGCAGATATAACCTCAAAATATGCTTTCTGCCAACTGGCTTGTGCTTCCAGAAAATTAGCCAATGTTTCCATACCTGTTTCAAAGCTTTTGCTGCTTTCCTGCAAATTCTCCTCTGCATAACTGAAAGCATTTTCAGTAAGTTCAACCTCCAGTTCAGCTTCATTCAGAATATTATAGTTTCTTGTAACTTCCAATTGCATCTTTTCAATCATTTCATCCCGCATGACCTCTGCTTTCTGCAATTCAATTTTTGCAGATTTTATTTTTCCGTGTCCTTCTCCCCAATGGAAAAGAGGAATCTTTACAGCCAACATTACAGAAAATATGTCATCTTTCAGAAACTTATGTCCGTTCATTCTAACTCCATCTATATAATTATATCCGGCTACAAGTCCTATTCTTGGCAAATAATCACTTCTTACAGACTTTATCTGCTCTCTCTTCAGATTGATATTTTCAGACAACAACTTATATTCAGAACGGTTTTCTATTATGAATTCATCATTTCGGAATACTGCCGGTTCAAATTCTATGGTTCCTGAGATTTCAATATCATCACTCAGAGGAATTCCCATTATATGACATAAAGCCATTTTCGACAGTCTGATTGCATTTTCGCTTCTTTTCATGGAAAGATTGGCTTCGTTCAGTTTCACCTGTACTTTGAGCAATTCATTTCTGGGTGACATACCAGTTTTATTCATCTTTTCAATATTATTAAAGAGCTCTTCCACAAGGTTCTTGTATTTGATTGAAACCTCATATAGTTCCTTGGCCTTAATTACATTCCAGTATGCTTCTTCCGTTTCTATACGGATTTCGGAATCGTTCTTTTTCCGGTTCAGTACAGCCATATTTGTGCCAATTTCCGACATATTCCTTGCCGCAATAATTTTGCCACCCATATAAACTGGCTGTTCAAGCTGTACACCTGCAAAATAAGTATTGCTTATATCAAGGGCCGCAGATAAAGAAGGGGCAAGTTCCATCGAAAAATCCTTATTGGCATAAAGATAGCCTCCCGATGCGGACAGTTTAGGAAGAAAACCTGCTACCACATTCTTTTCTTGAAGTTCTGCCTGCTTTATCGAAAAATCTGACAGTTTCATCTTTTTATTGTTCTCTACCGCAATCCTGCAACAGTCATCAAGAGTGAATACTCTTTGAGCATAACTGAACGATGATAGCAGGATTATAAATATGCCTGATAAAAGTCTTTTCATTTTAATCACATTTAATATTGAAGAATAAAGCATAGAATACAGGAATAATCATTAATGTAATGATTGTACCAACAAGAAGGCCTCCCATAATGGCTACAGCCATAGGACCAAACATAGCATCTGAAATCAGAGGTATCATACCAAGGATAGTAGTTCCTGAAGCCATCATTACCGGTCTTAATCTGGATGAAGAAGCTGACAACAGGGCTTCAACAGGCTCAACGCCAGTCTTGATCTGAGCAGTTATCTCATCTATAAGTACAACTCCATTTTTTATCATCATACCTATCAATCCCAAAGCTCCTACAACAGCAACAAAACTGAAAGGCTTTCCACTGACGAAAATGCCCATTACAATACCTATGTATGCAAGCGGAAGACACAGAAAAATAATTAACGGTTTCTTGAAATCCCTGAATAGAAATACCAAAACCGCAAACATGAATATGACCGCTATGGGCAGACTTCTGAAAAGATACTTGTTAGAATCTGTACTTGCCTTATACTCACCCAGCCATTTCATGGAATAGCCGTCAGGGAAGTCAATTCGTTCATTAATTTTCTTTTCAAGAGCAAGGCGTGTATCTTCAGCGGTAAATCCGTAGGCATTATTACACTGGACTATGACAGCACGCTGTCCGTTATAACGGTAGGCGACTGGATCTTTCCATTCAAAGCTGATACTGTCCGATATTTCTTTAACAGGCCTTCCGGATGTCAACCTGTCTATCAACAACTGTTTCCGTTCAGGGTTCATAAGTATTCGCTGGATACTTTCCTCTTCTGTCACAGCAGTAATATTAGGCAGCATAGAATTGACAGTAACATCTTCGAGACTGTTATATCCTATGTTCTTCAAGTAAATATTTTTTAATATACTGCCATCATATAAAGAACCTACAGGAATACCCTCTGTTACTGAGAGCAATGACAATCCAATATCTGTTTTTCCAAGTCCTGCTCTTCGGGCATTATGCTGGTTGAAGTTAATGTCCATGTTGATGACTGGATCATCCCAATTATCTGTAATAAGCATTGCAGAAGGTTCCTCCCGCATAATATCCTGAATTTTGTTTCTCAATTCCTTCAGAACTCCCGGATCTGGGCCGGAGACCAGAATTTCTATAGGAAATTCCATATACATAGTGTTATATTTCTTTAGCCGGATAAAGGCATCAGGATAATGACGATTCATATATTCCTGTAAATCCTGCATACAGTTGTCTATGTCCTTATGGCTTTTGAAATCGATAATCAATTCTCCGTATCGAAGACTTGGATCAGCTACTGAACGTACAAGGTTGTATCTCGCCGGCGTGCCTCCGAGAGATGTGGTTACGTGCGTTATGGCCGGATTTGTCTTGAGATACCTCTCTATTTCTTCCAGATCTTTTTCAACCTTCTCGATACGTGTTCCCTCCGGCATCTTATATTCCATATAAATCTGGTTGTATGTCAGATCCGGGAAAAATGTCTGTGGTAAAAAACTGAAACAGCAAACACTGACAATTAACAGCAGTACAATTCCGATAATAGTCCCGGCTTTATGATGCAGCAGGAAAGTAAGCATACCGCGAAATTTTCTGTATAATGGTGTATTGAAAATATTTGTATTGTCATCTGCCGTCTTAATCTTCAAATAATGTTCTGAATGAATCGGGACATGTACCAGTGCCAGAATCCAGCTGAGAAGCAGAGATACGGCCAATACGATAAATAAGTCGCGGGCATATTCTCCGGCCATATCCGGGGACAGCGAAACCGGCATAAAAGCTATGACAGCAATAAGGGTAGCTCCCAAAAGCGGACGTGCCGTGATATTAGCCGTGTGAACAAGTGACTGAGGCTTTTTCATACCACGCGCACTGTCAACCAAAATACCATCCACAACCACTATTGCGTTATCCACAAGCATACCCATGGCAACTATAAATGCCCCTAAAGACACTCTCTGAAGAGTTCCATCAAAGAAATATAGGACTACAAAAGATCCCAAAACTGTAATTACCAGTCCTGTTCCTATGATGACACCACTTCTGAATCCCATGGTAAGCATAAGAATAACTATAACGATAAGTACTGATTCTATAAGATTTACAATAAATGTATCAATGGCATCACTTACACGCTCAGGCTGGTAAAAAACCTTGTTGAACTTGAACCCTGACGGAAGTCCGTTTTCCAGCTCTTCAATCTTTTCGGTTACAGTATTTCCGATTTTTAGAATATCATAGCCTGATTCCATGGCTATTGCAATACCATAAGCCCTTTTACCGTCATATTTCATTTTGTTACGCTGCGGTTTCTCATAGTCCTCCTCGATATCAGCTATATTTCCAAGAGTGAACGTATTACCGTCATGACCTTTCAGAACCAGATTTCTAATATCTTCCAGATCTCGAAAGTTTCCGGGTACCATAACCTTCATACGCTCATCGCCACTATTAAAGAAGCCACTATATACTGTCCTGTTCTGATCTTGCAGTGTCATCAGTATTTCAATTGGAGAAATTCCCAGACGGGCCATTTCTTTACTATCTATATTGATATTTATACAAGGTGTTGCAGTTCCATATATCTGGACATTTCTTATACCTTCTATGTTAATAAGTTCACGCTGAATGAAATTTGTGTATCGTATCATATCACTGTCTGAAAAACCATCAGCCGTTAACGTATAGAACATTCCATAGACAGCACTGAAGTCATCAAGTACCATTGGTACTGAGGCACCGGTAGGCAATTGGGTATGAACATCGACAATCTTTTTTCTCAATATATCCCATTTTTGTTCCAATTCGCCATTGGGTACAGTTGTTTTCAGAACTACCTTTATAAGAGACAGGTCGTTCAGTGATTTTGATTCAATATAGTCTATATCTCCCATCTGACGTATTGCCTTTTCCAGCTTGTCAGACACTTCAAGTTCAACCTGATGCGCAGTTGCACCAGGATACACAGTCATGACCAAAGCCTGTTTGACCGTTATTTCCGGATCTTCCATTTTGCTCATGGAGTAGAAAGACCATAGACCGCCGATAACGAGGAAAGCTATAAACAGCTTGATCAGGGCCTTGTTTTCCAAGGCATATTCCGCCATACTTTTCATAGCATTCCTCCTATATTGGTTGATGACACTTCTTTCATTTCTTCCACGGTCTGCCCTTCAGACAAACTATGGATTCCGGTTATGGCTATTCTGTCGTGAGGTTCCAACCCTCTTACAAATGCCGTTTCTCTTTCTATCCGTATTAATTTAACGGGTGTACAAGCAGCCTTCCCATTATTGATCTTCCATACGCATGTGTTCCCTTTATCCTGAAATAAAGCCGATGCAGGCAATGATAATGATGGGGTTGTGCTTGAATATGCTAATCTTATATCTACATTCATACCGACTGACAGGACTTTGGAAAATTCTGATGGTATGTCAAAGGAAACATTGTATAGTTGTCCGTTTGATGCATTGCGGTTTTGGGCTTTTAATGTTATTGCGGTAGATAGATTACCGCACACAAGTTCTGCATATATAAGATTTTTCAATCTGCTATAATCTTTTAATGCCATACTTATGTCCGCCTTGTACCCACCTTCCTGTTTCAGAAGCAAAACGGGCATTCCGGCAGAAACTATCTCTCCGCTGTTTTTGAAAATATCTGATATGAAACAGTCAAATGGAGCTTTTATTTCCGTGTATCTCAAAGCATCTTCAGCAGCATTGAACTTGGCCTCTGCCACTTTGTTTGCAGCAATGACTTTCTCATAATCGTTTGGAGAGACTGTGTTATTTTCAAACAAGGCTTGTATGCGTTTCGTCTCTTTTTCCGATTGTTTGAATACAGCTTTTGCAGCATTATACTGGACTTCAAAATCATGCTTGTCCAATGTTGCTATAATACTGCCTTTACGGAAACTCATTCCTTCATTTTCTGGTAAGAATGCAATCTGGCCATTGACCTTAAAAGCTATGGTCACTTCTTTCTCCGAATTTATAACTCCAGGGTATTTGACATACTCAACACTGTCTCTATTTCCTACTGTTAATGTTTTAACCAGTACAGAAGAATATTCTTTTCTTCCTGAATCTGTTTTACAGGAGGCTGATGCAAGAATAATAATTCCCACACTCAAATACATAAATAATCTTTTCATTGTCTTAAACTTTAGTTTTTGCAAATTTCATCAAACCCAATGAGAAACGCGTTTCCATTTACACATGCGGAATGTTCTAAAACCCTTTTTTTACTATGTGGTTTAGAACAGTAGTTACTGGATAAGGGAATATTATATTCATTTCACCATCAAAAATGTTCTATTAGTAAGAAATTCTTTGATGGAAATATGGATACAATTATATTTGTAATAAAAAAATATGAATCAATTCAAGAACCTGGATATAAGAATAGCAAAGAATCTTATAGGCGATATAGATTATGTAGATAACGATTTTATTGTACTGGATGATCTCTCTAAATTCAAGATTCCCAACGATTCACCCATCAGACTTGGTGCATTTACAATAAGTTTGTGTCTTAACGGACATATAACTACTGATATCAACATGATAAGGTACGACGTACAGCCGGGAGATATGGTAATAACACTTCCTAAAGATATAATAGAACACAAGGATGTTTCGTCTGATATCAGGGGAATTTTCTTTATTGTTTCACAGCGTTTTATTGAAGAAGCTTTTCCGAAAATAGGAGAAATACTTCCGATTTTTCTTTATATCCAAAAATACCCTAAAATTGAATTGACAGCAAATCAATGTTTCAATATACAGCAGTTTTATGATTTCTTTATCCAAAGACTTAAAGACCAGTCAGTATATAGAGATAAAATGATAAGCTCGATACTGCAGGCTCTGATTTATTATATCTCCGGCTTATTGATTAACTCTGATAAACGGGGAAAAAAGGAGAGAAAAGAAGAATTGCTGAGTAAATTTATTCAGCTGATAATAAAACACTACAAGGAAAACAGAACACTGGATTTCTATGCAGAAAAACTGTTTATTTCAACAAAATATATGTCAGACATTATAAAAAAGACAAGCGGACTGACAGCTCATGACTGGATAGACAGATATACCATTCTGGAAGCTAAGATTTTGTTACGGTCAACCAATAAGACAATCCAAGAAATATCCAATGAGCTGAATTTCCCTAATCATTCGTTCTTTTCAAAATACTTTAAGCATCACATGGGTATGACTCCTAAGGCTTACAGGCAATCTTAAACATATAATATCTAGAAACAAAAACATATCGGGAAAACGAGCATACCGTAGCCGAGTCCCCATAACCACAGGCAAAGGTAATTCGTGTTCTTCCTGTACAAGCAAGGCCAAGCCCTTCGGGTTCGTGGAAAAAATCATCCTCGCCCCGGAGGGCTTGCGGTATTTTTTCCCGAAGCCTTGCATGTACGGAACACGACCTTTTTAGGCCTGTAGTTATGGGAACTCCGGCCCCAGAAGCCGGACTAACAAAAAATCAAATGTTATGTTACAGGCAACAAAGAACAAGTACACGGTGGAAACACTCAAACCACTGAACATTCTGTACGATCATGAACACTGGCTGACACAGCAGGACGTGGATATGGCCAACGGCTATGTGGAACTGATAGAAAGGACACGCTCGGAAAAAACTCCACAGATAGGTGACAGACTCATCTATGTGGACAGATACGGGAAATATTACGGCAATGCCCTTATTGAAAACAATGATGAAGAGAGCGGTCGGATTTCCATCTGTGAAGAACCTTATATTCCCTTTGTATGGGAGCAGGACGCCAATATCCGGCTGAGCGTCAGCGGAGGGGCCTTCCACCATATTGACCCCAAGCAATTGAAATTCGTCAGATGGACGGAAGGTGCATTCAAGGACTGGGGAAACTGCGGAGCGTGTGCCAACGGTGCCGTCACATTCACGGCAAAAGTACCGTTATGGTCCTATTCCGAACCTGATCCGCTCTACGGTGATTTCACCACGGAAACATGGAGACAATATTATTTGACCAAGGACACGGGTCAGGACGCACGCAATCTGTACCAGGGCTACGACATAGCTTTCAGGACCGAAGAGGACTTCCGGCAGTTCCTGAAGGACTATGAAGGGACTGTGTTCAAGGGCAACTGGGAAAACCAGATCGTACTCTGGTGTTTCCGCCATGAAAACCGGTTCCTGCCGCAAAACGAATGGGACAAGATAGACGCTCCGGCCGTGGAACGGCGTCTCAATTTCCATCCCGAGCAGGTGAAACTGGTCAAGGACATGGACAGCCACATCACCTACTGTTACCGCATCAAACCCGAAAATGACAATCTCTAAAATAATACAGTTATGCAGACAACAGCAACAACAGCAGGCAGCCATACCGACCTGCTTACAGGTATCCTGAACGTACAAGTGAGGAACGAGGACAAGATTACAGAACAGGACCGGCAGTATTGCCAGCTCCAGCAGGACCAGCTTTACAAGACGCTTGACCGGATTGACCGGTGGTACGCCATTTTCAAGGAAGAAGCGGAACAATACCGGGGAATCAAGAACTTCAGGTATGAGGATAACGGCAAGGTCACCATACGGAACTTCCATTTCAACAACAGCGGGGAGGATGACTATACCCACAACGAATTCAAACCGTTTGACCTCATCAACGAGCTTGCGGACAACAACTGCAATGCCAACGCGAATTTCGCGAGTCGCATCATTTCCTATTTCAACAGGACCTACAATGTAGATGTACCCATTCCTGTAATCGACGAGAAGGCCATGCGCATGGGATTCCGTCCGGTCTACCAGACTTACGTGGACATGGTCATTGAACACCTCGGCGGAAAAAGTTTCCGTGAGACCGCAGAGGAAGAACTGCTGGTCCGTTTCCTGAAAACGGTACAGCCTTCCCGCTGGAGCAAGGTGAAGCCCGAACTGAAAAAGGACAAGATAACTTTCCCTGACATCGTATCCTGGGATAGCATCCATCTGGAATACCACCGGGAATATGAGTTCTCGTATGACTGCGGAAGGAAAGTGGACATTTTCTGCGAAGGTATCGCATACGGAGCAGATGACGTGATAAACGGTTCAAGCGGTATGGTCATCGGCCTTGACAGACGCGATGTGGATATAACCGAATGGTACAACCTCACCCTGAGCAACGCAGAACAGATCAAGTTCTACAAGAACGGACGCATCGACGTACGCTTCAAGGACAGCCAGGCCGCAGAGAACTGCTACAGAAGGCTGCGGCTGGATGAAATCACACTCAGGGAAGAGTGATTCATGAAATACTTATTCAGACACCCCGTAAGACATCCTTGCGGGGTGTCTTCGTTTCCAACCATTAAAAAAGAAAAGACATGTATGCCATCATACCCCAACAGATTCCTCAGGACAGGCGTGCCGAGATCAACGAGAAAATCCTTTTCGCCATAGACTCCGGCAAGGACCTCGTTCCGAAGGAAAGCATCTACAACTGCTACACGGGAATCGGAGGACTGCACAACCTCAGGCAGTCGGATTTCACCAGCTACCATGAATACGCCGAGGCCAAGAAGGAATTCGAGATGGGACAGTTCTTCACCCCGCACGACATATGCCGGAGCATGGTGGAGACCCTTTCTCCGACATCGGCGGAAATGGTACTTGACATGTGCTGCGGCATGGGCAACTTCTTCAACCATCTGCCCAACCTGCACAATGCCTACGGATTCGACATTGACGGCAAGGCGGTGGCCGTTGCCAGATACCTCTACCCGGAAGCTCATATCGAGAAATGCGACATACAGCTGTACAATCCCGAACAGCGTTTCGACATCATTGTCGGAAATCCGCCCTTCAACCTGAAATTTGATTACAGGCTGTCGCAGGAATTCTACATGGACAAGGCCTATGACGTGCTCAACCCTGCCGGAATCCTGATGGTCATCGTCCCTCTCTCCTTCATGCAGAACGAGTTCTGGGAAAAGACACGCGTGGCGAAAATCAACTCGAATTTCTCCTTCATCGGCCAGACCAGGCTGGAACATTCAGCCTTCTCTACGGTGGGCGTGCAGAATTTCGCAACAAAAATCATGGTATTCCTCCGCCGTTCCCTCCATATTGAAATGCAGCCCTACAACGCGGAAGAGTTTGTCAGCATGGATGAGCTGAAGAAACGCATAGCCGAAGTGCGGAAAATGAAACACCGGCTGCGCCTCCAGCTGATGCGGGAGTGCAACCATATAGACAAAGAAGAGCTGGAACAGTTCGAGTACAGGCTCGCCAAATACATGTACGAGCTGAAAGCCCATGCCGTGCTGAACAGGCATGTCGAAAAGGCGGAGGCGCTGGTGTCCAAATTCCGCAACCAGAAACCGCCGGAAAATGCCACCCGGGAACAGATAAAGGAATGGGAACGCAAGAAGCTGACCACCGGCAAGGTTCTCGGCATCATCCGCAGGTACATCACCTCGCAGAACGTGGTGCCGCGCAAGGAAGTGGCATTGGTGAAGACATCCTACGGCTTCAAGCTGAAGCAATATGCCCCGCGTCTGCTTGACAAGGTCACGCACAAGGCCGCAGGCATCAACGACCTCATACTCGGAAGGGCCGAACTCCCGATGCCGGAAAACGTCACAGAAAAGAACATGCGGCAGATCCGTGCCGCCAGTAAACTGATACGGCGCAAACAGAGGCAATACGAGACCCAGAATCTCCAGTTTGCGGAAATGCGGGAAGATGCCGGCCTGAAGGAATACCTGGACCGCACCACATTCATCAACAAGGACGGTGAAGTCTGCGAATTCACGGACTTGCAGAAACACGACCTGAACCTCGTGTTGCAGAAACGCTACGCCCTGCTGAACTGGCAGCAGGGTTCAGGCAAGACCGCCGCCGTCTATCACAGGGCGAAATACCTGCTCAAGTTCAGAAAGGCAAAGAACGTCATCATACTTGCCCCGGCCATCGCCACCAACATGACCTGGATACCGTTCCTTACCATAAACAAGGAACGCTTCCGTACAATACAGACCGCCGGCGACCTCAACAACATACCGGAAGGGACATTCCTTGTCGTCTCCACCTCCATGCTCCGGAAACTGAAAAGAGGACTGATGCGTTTCGTGAAACGCACTTCCGGCAAGCTGTGCCTTGTCTTCGACGAGTCGGACGAAATCACCAATCCCACATCGCAGCGTACAAGAAACATCCTGTGCATATTCAGGAGGCTCAGGTACAAGATCCTCGACACGGGAACAACCACCCGCAACAACATCGCGGAACTGTACAGCCAGTTCGAACTACTCTACAACAACTCCGTAAATATGATATGCTGGAGCCCGCAGGTCTACCACGAAAACAGGGACCACGAGATAGAGGAAGAGAACAACCCGGATTACGGAACACCGTTCCCCGCCTTCAGGGGGCATGTCCTTTTCCGTGCCTGCCACTGTCCGGGGAAAGCCACTGTATTCGGCATCGAAAAACAGAACCAGGACGTGTACAACAAGGACGAACTCTCCGAACTTATCGGCAAAACGGTCATCACCCGTAAATTCAGGGACTTCGCAGGAGAGAAATACCGGATACGGACACATACCGTCCGTCCCTCGGAAGGAGAACACGAGGTATACCGTGTCATCATCGAGGAATTCTGCCGCATCTGTGAGCTGTACTACAACAGCACGGGAGACACGAAAAAGGATGCAGGACTGAGACTCATGAGGCAGATCAAGCTGCTTATCAAAGCCTGTTCGGTACCTCACCTGATAGAGGGATACTACGGTGACAGTTATCCTTCCAAGACCCGCTATATTGAAAGGCTCATAAGGACAATACCGGGTAAGGTTGCCATCGGATGTACCACATTGGCGGCCTTCGACCTCTACGAGAGCTATATCCGGGAACATTTTCCCGACAGACCTGTATTTGTGGTCAAGGGAGATGTAGCCTTCAAGAAACGGCAGAGCATCGTGACCGAATTCGACTCCACCATCAACGGCATCCTGATATGCACACAGCAGAGCCTGAGCAGCTCCGTGAACATACCTACCTGCAACGACGTGATACTGGAATCCCTGCAGTGGAACATCCCCCGTATGGAACAGTTCTACTTCCGTTTCATCCGTCTCGATTCCAAAGAAATGAAGGATGTCCACTACGTCACCTACGAAGATTCGGTCGAACAGAACCTGATGGCACTGGTACTGACCAAGGAGCGTCTGAACGAATTCATCAAGACCGGTGAGGTCAAAGAACAGTCAGAAATCTTCGAGGAGTTCGACATCACAATGTCTGTCATCGACAGCCTGCTCATCCGCACGCAGGACAGTGAAGGCAAAATACACATCAGCTGGGGAAGCCAGCGCATAACAGAATAAATATGAACCGTATGAAGAAGACCGGGAGTTCCATTCCCACCGACAAAGGTAAGCCGCGTCCCCATCGGCTGAGCAAGGTCAGGCCGCAGGCGGTTTTCAGGAAAATCATCCTCGCGGAGCTGCGGTATTTTCCCGAAAAACCCTGCACAGCCGGGACACGGCACCTTGTCGAGGTCGGTGGAATGGAATCCCCGGCATCCACATACATAAAAGACAAGTAATATGGATCTGAACAATGCAGAGATTGCCGTGACCACACAGCATCTCATTGACATAAAGGATTACAGGGACTACTGGCTGCACCTGTCCGACTACAGCGACATGGGCGAGTTCCTGAGTGCCTGTTCCGACCTGTTTCCCGGGGAAAAGGAACCAGAATACCGGTATCCGAAATGGGAAAACATTCCGGACACACTGATCAGCCGTGAATGGCTCTGTCCCAACTTCTTCGAGATCAGGGATGCCCTTGAAAGGCTCGAAGAGGAAGAAACGGAGTTTTTCATAAGCTGGAGCAGAAGTTACGGATATGACATCACCACGGATGACCCGCACATGATGGTATCACACTACCATGACCTGTACGGGGATACCGTCACGGAAACGGAAGAAGACGCGGACACGGGAGAAGATGCCCTGATATACACGGGCGTATCAAGCTACTACTGCGACATGCTTCCATTCCGTTACGAAATATTTGATGACAATTATGACTAAAAGACAAAAGATATGGAAATCAACTTCAAAGGACCTGTAATGCCTATCGACCCATACTCGCAGCTGGCATTCGTGGAAATACTGAACATACTACTGACGGCGGGACACATCGTGGACGTGAACCGCTTCCTCATAAGCAGGAATGTCAATCCGCAGTTCGGCTCACTGTCAGGCTATTTCAAATGGTCGTTCGCCGGAGACCATTTTACCCTCTGGCAACGCACGGACTACAATTCAACGCTATGTTTCAACCACAGGATACTCGATCTGCCTTTCGGTGTCCTGGCAGCAAAAGACAGTGGGAAAGACAAGGAAACGGCAAACTGAAAATGAAACGATATGGAAACTACGATAAAAATACCCAACCGGGAAATCGCGCTCGCGGCATTTGACAGGCTCCGCCGGGAAAAAAGGAAGGATGCCGCACTGAGGCTGGCCGGGTGTATGCTCAGAGGGACATACATATCCCTCGGCATCGGTGATACCGACTGGGAAATAGACACCGCACTGCACAAATGCGGCGGTGAGCCTAAAACCGGATACGGTCATATGGCACATTTCCACTTCGACGGCGAGACGGAAATGGAAACAGAGAAATATGAAAGGCTCAAGGAAGAGTACGAATGACAAGGGAGCGGCCGAAAGGTCGCTCTTCTCATTTATAAACGACATGTACGGGAAACAGAATCCTGCCGTACACAGGTAACAGAAATGGAAGAACAGGAAAGACTGACAATGGAATTCGTGAAATCGCTCATGGACAAGTCCTACACGCTGGTATGGGTGGACTACAACGACAATCTCGACAACTGCCGTGACACCATCCAGAAGTGTCTGGAAGAAAGGAGCTGTGAAAGTCTGTGGGAGAAAGTGGACGAATGGTACGGTGACACCGAATGGGAAGCTGTCCGTGAAATCGTCTCAAAGCTGAAGGATGAATGTATCCGTTTTCATGATTTCGGGGAAGAGGAAGTGGACAAGTTCTTTCAAGAACACGAAGACGAAATCAGGGAAGAAATCTATGACAGAAACGATTCTGACACGCTGAAAGAACTTCTCAAAAACACGGATGACATCCCCGTGCGTGTCGAGATGCTGTCAAACTACGACTGCATCAATTCCAACTGGCTGGAATCGCAGGAAGGATACCGGTACAAGGAATCCTATTTCGGGGATATGATAGACGCGCTGAACCTCAATCCAGCCAAAGTGAAGAAAATGCTGGTGGAGAAAGGCTACACGGTATATGGCCGGTTCCCCGACAAAAAATACAGGGACGGCAAGGAACAGGTATCCTATGAACAGTTCTACCATGAACTCATCAACTCCTGCTGCGGTGCCAACCTGCTGACCTATATCGGCAAGGTAAGCCTGCAGGAACTTTATGATGCCGGATTCTCGCTTGGGGAAGTCATTATTCCCAAAGGCAACTGCTGCGGCATCTTCAGCTCCATGTACGGCGGTGGAAGTCTCCTGGAAATGGAACTCCTGAAAGATGTCAGACTGAAACTGGAAGTCAGGGACTATCACGGATTCCGCTTCCGTCTTGACAGCGAGAACTCAAAATATGAATGCTCCATCAAGCATGTGTACGGGGTATGCGATTCCTTCTTCGGAGAAAAGATAGGTCTTGTTGCTTCATAAATCAAGTATGGTCAATTAAAGATATCAAATCATGGAAAAGAAATATGCAATCATCCTATTCAAGGGAAAAGAATACCTGTGCGGACACGAAGACGGCTGCCATTACGATGTGTCCTGCCCGGTGAGGACATTCACTGAAGGAGAAGACGACTTCAAAATTCAGGAATCCGGGAAAAACCGGTCTGAAAGGACATTCCGGTACCATGAAAAGGAATTCAGGCTTGTCACCGGCTTCTACCCGAACGGATGGCCGGTTCTGAGTCTGGAATCACCGGACAACGGGGAACTATACACGGTACTTACCGTCAATCTGGAAGACTCTCCGGCATTCGGGATTCCCGACCAGGCATTCATTGACATAAACAACAATCCGGAAGCGATGGAATTCCTCATAAGGAACAGCCTTGCCGAAGATACGGGATACAGACGCAAAAGCGGATGGGTAGAATACCCGATGGCCAAACTGAACCTGGCTGAACTGTACCGGTTGTCACCGGAATCGTTCGAGAACCAAGAATAAGAATCAACAACAGAAATCATTAACCAAATCATAGGAATTATGGCAAAGTACGATGTAAGAGTAAGGTACACCTTCGAGGGTACCTACAAGGTCGTGGCGGAAGACCGCGACGAGGCGGAAAGAATTGTAACGGAAGACTGCGGTCTGGTATTGGGCGGAAACATCCACACTACCTGCGATGATGACGAGGTGACAGACTGGAGATTCGGCTGTCACCCCGACATGCAGATCCTTTCTTTCAGGGAACGGGTTGACAAAGGCAAGGTCAGATACACGTCCATGTGTTTCAACGACAGGATTGAAGAACTGCGTAAGGACATAATCGAAGCCATCAGGGAGCTGCTTGATACGCACGGACTGAAAGAAATCTCATTCTGTGACAGCAATGACGATCAGGTATGGGTCATCTGGTTCGGGAAAAACGGCGATCCATATGAATGCCGGGTAACGAAGCTTAAAGTTACGGAGGATAGTATGACAGTAATCGCATTGGAGAAGGAAAGCGGGGACGAAGTGGCCTGCTACACTCCCTACGACCTTGGAGCCAGCAACATTGATTGGCTTAATCAAATGTACGAAGCAGTAAGGCTTCAACTTGAAAATACAAAAGGAAACTCTTGAAACAAAAGACAATATGGCAACAAAAATCAATATGAACAGATACGTCTGGGAAGGATGGACTGTCGGAGCGTTCATCAGGGAACTGGCCCCGCAGGTGGAAATGATCATGAGCGGGCAAAGCTGGAGGGAACCTTTCAGGAACAAACAGGAACTGGCGGACTGGTGCAGGGACAACCAGCCCTATTACAAGAAAAGGATCCCTGAAGTGAACAGCTATTTTGCAAGGATGTATAACCTTAAATAAAAACAACATTATGAAATATCAAGCGGAAAATGCAGTCTCCAGCTTCTTCTATTACATGTGGAATGCCTGGTGCGAGGAAGAGTGCAGGACAGTATTCAAGGAAATGCACCCACACTTTTGGGAAAAATGGTCTCTGATGACGGACAAGGGAATATTCGGAGCAGCCGAACGGTTCTATGCGGAACTGACGGACCGTTACAGGGAAAAGCTGGTGGAACGGGCCGTCAGCCTGTATGACGGCAAAGCCAGGCGCAAACATCCGGACGATTCCGAAATCAAGGTGTGCAGTGATTGCGGTTCAACAGAGATTGAAATCCAGGCATGGGTGGATGTAAACACGAATGAATACCATAGTGACGTGGACGATGACATCTGGTGTTCCCGGTGCGAGGACAATGTGGAGACCTGCTCCAAACAATCCTTTCTGGAAAAGATGCAGGAATGGTGGAAATCCAACAGCACCGATAACCTTGAATACCTGACCGGATTCAAGACATCCGATTTCCCTTCAGCCAATTCCGGACAGACATTCGCCGAGGCCGCCGACGAATGGTGGAACGACAAGAACTATGACGAGAAGAGGAACATATACCTGACAAACAATTAAAGACAACGGCTATGGCACGGAACATCATTGACCTGATCTGCAACTCATGCAGTTGCGGCAAGGAAGAGGCACAGGAATATTTGGACGACGAGATAAGGAACCTGCAGGAACTTCAGGCAGACAACGACCTGAGAGGCGAAGACTTCGAAATCGCGTGCAGCAACCTCGGACTCGACCAGGACTGGCAGATATATTTCATCAACCGTCTTGCAGGACTTTAATATCTACAACTATGACTTATTTTCAGAACATACAATCACTGGCGGACCTGAAAAAGGAATACCGCCGTCTGGCAATGCTTCACCACCCGGACAAGGGTGGTGATACTGCCCTCATGCAGCAGGTGAACACCGAATTCGGAAAGCTGTTCGAGGTCTGGAAAGACAAGCCCTGCGTTTCCACAGCCCCGACAGGCTACGAACACGACTTTCAGGGTGCCACCGCAAAGGAATACACCGAATACGTGTACAATGAATACCGCTGGAAAGGGCGCAACTACAACGGGCAGTCCGCGCCGGAAATCACGGAACTGGTCAGGGCATGGCTCAAGGAGACCTATCCGAGATACACCTTCTCGGTCCGCAAGGACGGATACAGCTCAATCCTTATCCGACTGATGAAAGCAGACTTCGAGGCTTTCACCAGAGAGTCCGGAAAGGTACAGGGAGACATCAACCACTACAACATCCAGGCATCGGACAGTCTGACCGACCGGGCCAAGGAGGTGATGACAAACGTCAGGGATTTTGTCATGTCGTACAACTTTGATGAAAGCGACCCCATGACCGACTATTTCCACACCAACTTCTACCTCACGCTCGGAATCGGCAGCTACAGACAGCCGTACCGGATGGAACTGCCGAAGATTACGGGAAAAGACACTCCTGAAGTGTTCAGGTATCCTGAAGGACCTGCACACAAGGCTATGCGACAGGCACTGGGCAAGGCGCGTTTCGGCTTCATCGAGAGCCGGAAGCATATCGGGGAAATGATACTTGGAGAAGACTTTTACGGCTCACAGGGAGAACATTATTTCTGGCCCAAGGAGTATTCAAGCGCGAAGACGGCACAGAAACGCATCGGAAAACTGGAGGCAGCCGGAATGCACTGCGAACTGACAGGCTGCAACGGCGGATACATACGCCTGCTCGGATATACTCCGGAGACGGAAAGCAGTCTGGAACGGGAAAGGCAGGAATATGCCACGGCATACCGGAAGTGGGTGTCAGAACACGGCATATCCCCAAATACGGGAACAGTACACCAGAACATTTCAAATCCAATCAGACAGATACAATTATGACAAACAGGGAAATCATCAGAGAACTGAAACGCCGCGGCTACAGCCGGGTGGACATTGATACGGACAGTAGAGCCGCAAAGACTTTCTACACCTACCGTGGCGGGCTTCATATCAACGGTACGGAAGATCTGTCATTCCATATCGTACCGCCACAGGACAGTCTCGGACTGGGACGGTTTGCAATATGCGCCACCCGTAACGGGGAAAGCTCACAGCTGGGGACAGACCAAGCCCCGTTCTTTTTCGAGCGGTTGCTTGCCTTCCTCAAAGGTGAGAGAAAAGAAAATGAGATAATAGATGAAATATATACTGACTGAAAATGATTTCATTCTACTCACTTACAAAAATAATAATCACAATAATTGGTGAGAAAATGGTATGCTCTAATTAAGTTTGACTTAATAATAGTTTTGTAAGCAAAATCCACACATGATTGTAGAAAAAACGTATTTTTGTAAATTCTTTTATATTATTCAATTCGCCAACAAACTGACGCTTGAAGCACTTATTGTCATATCTGCTCTGGTTAGTTGGCTATAATATATCATCTTACATATATGATTTTAAAGTTATTGAGGATTGTAACATATATATGTCTGGTCTTTTTATTTGTTTCTAATGCGTATGCAGGCCTGCCCCTCCAAGCAGAGCCTAAGACATGCGTTACGGACAGTGCGGAGGTTGCCAGCGGGAACGTTTTTCCAAAAAAGAAAAATTTTCTCATGGCTGCCAGCGAAGTGTTTGGCATGAATATGGGGCTTTGGGCCTTTGACAGATATGTCTTAAAGGGGCATTATGCATATATTTCGTTGGAAACCATTAAGGAAAACTTCAAACATGGATTTGAGTGGGATAATGACCATCTGAATACCAATATGTTTGCACATCCCTATAACGGTTCTCTGTTTTTCAATGCCGGAAGGTCGAACGGCTTTAATTTTTGGCAGTCGGAACTGTTTGCTATTGGGGGTAGTGCCATGTGGGAATTGTTTATGGAATGTGAATACCCCTCTACCAATGACATAATAGCCACTCCAATCGGGGGTGCTGCGTTGGGAGAGGTTTTTTACCGGACTTCTGATATGATATTGGATAATCGGACGACCGGAGGCGAGCGCTTCGGGAGGGAAGTGGCTTCTTTTGTAATTTCTCCTATGAGGGGCATTACGCGTATTATTACCGGGCAGGCTTGGGAAAAGAGCCATGTTTCCGGAAAAGAATTTCCCGATGTTCCATTCCATCTAAATCTATCGTTAGGCTCCCGCGTCTTGTTTTATCATGATGATAATCCCATCACGCAGGTTGGAGCAAGTGCCCGTCTCAATTTGGAATATGGCGATGCGTTCGGCGGAGACTCACAAATACCGTATGAGTATTTTTCATGCTTGACAGAATTGAATATCATGAAATCTCAACCCATATTGAGCCGGATTGAAATCATAGGCAGATTGCTTTCTAAGGAGATTATTTCGAAGAAGACGACTGATTTGTCGGTAGGACTGTATCAGCATTTCGACTTTTTTGATTCTGACACGATTAGTGACAAGTCGTTGACCGTTTTAGAACCCTGTGTAGTGCCCTATAAGTTGGGAACACCGGCCTCTGTCGGTGTGGGGTCCATGTTTAGCTACCACAACAATGGTGTTAAATTGAATGTGTCGGCACATTTAAACGGAATATTACTTGGCGGAATCTTAAGTGACTATTATCGTTATTATCACCGCAATTATAATTGGGGGGCAGGCTTTTCAACTAAGTTGGGCATTGATGGGAGCTTCTTGCATGATAAACTGACTTTTTCCATTAAAAATCAGTTTTATAGACTATACACAATAAGTACTTGGGGGGCCAATGTAGATTGGTCCAAAACTCCAGGTGGTAAACCGATCAATGTCCAGGGTGATGATTCCGTTGGCTCTTTTTATCATTTTGAGGGACAATTGAATTATAATATTTTTAAGCAGTTGGCTCTTTCTACAAGATTTGACTTGTACAAGAGGAGCACACGTTATAGAGGAGGGTTGGAATATGAAAATTTTTATGCTTCTGACTGGTTTATTGACAGTAAACAAGTGAGTATTCAGTTGATGTTGACTTATTTGTTTTAATCAGAGTCTTATAACGTACAAAATAAAAAGCATATAAATATTTTAGACAAAAAATCAATATTCCCAATTAGTGAAGATTGGCAATTAAATATATTAGAGATAGAGCTATACCATTCTCTTTCTCTAATATATTTTTTTAACTACGAACCTTATATGGTAAGGAAATTAGTTTTCACTTTTTACCATTACTCAAGAAATTATTTCTGATATTTGAATTTTTACATTTGAAAAAAGTTCTATCTTGAACTACAAACAATAATGAGCAATATTGTAAATGTTACTTCTTGTGTTAATGATTAAGCTTTTTTATTAACAATCCAGACTATCTCATTATAATCTATTTATTTCATCACTGCCTGCTCCTGTTCCCTTATATTTTGTCTTGAAATTGTTAAAATTCCAACTCACTGATAAAACGATTCTTCTTCCGTATGGATTTGTCGCTCTATTCGATACCAGATAATTTAGTATTTTAGTATCCTTTGTTTTGCTCCAGTTAAATAGGTCTTCACCTCTAAGTGTAAGATTTAAATTATCCGACAAGAATGATTTCTGTATGGATAACTCACTGTAGCCAAAACCTTTCATATAATAGATACCACGGTTACCTTTTGTATTCCATTGTACATCAGCGCGCAATGTAAAATCTTTTGGTAAAGAAAATTCATTCTGAAGCGAGAACAGACCGTAAGGCTTGTTGTAATCCAGTGGCTTTCCGAGATAATCCAAGGTTAAATACTGCTTATACACTCCAGCAGTGAGTGTAGGAGTCCAACATCCCCATGATGGTGAAGCTACAAGCATTGCGCCAATTTGCTGATATTTTGGCGCATTCGTTGTGAACCATACAGAAGAACCGTCTGCAACTTCCGATTGTTCTGCTGTTGTGTAGATATAATCCTTTATATATTGATAATTAAGACGAAGACTGACTACAGAATACTTCATGTTAAAATCGACATCAAATATCTTTTGTGGTGCCAGATTGGGATTTCCTTTTTCCTGATGAAACTGGTTGTTATACTTGACTTTGTTGTTAAGTTGATCGAATGATGGACGTTGTAACCTGTTTGTAAAATTCAAGGAGAAGTCCAGTTTCTTGATTGGGAATGACAATGAGAGTGATGGTAGAAAATCGGAATAATCCTTTTCTCCTATAACCTTACCGAAGTCAGTTGTCTTAGATTGTACAAACTCATATCGAACACCGGCTTCTCCCTGTACATTGCCTACGTTCATCTGGTATTGTACAAAAGCAGCATATTTGTGTTCTCTATTGTCATATACATCATCATCAATCTTTCCTTCAGGATTTCGTGAATTTCCACTAATCCTCACCATGCTATAATCGACTCCCCATTTCAAACTATGTTTGTCATTGAAGAGATAGTCAAATACACCCTTTGCGGCATATACATCACTGCTATTTTCGCTATATGTATTTGTTGTCTCAGTGCTGCTTTCCATATATGAGGTTTCTTCAACCTGCTCGTGACTGTCAAGTTTGTCATGTGCATAATCTGCATCTACTTGTATTGAGAGTTTCTCGATAGGTTTCAAATAATAATATAGACTTACATTGTCGAATCTTGAATTATCCTTTCCCCAAAGAGCATTACCGTTATCTGCAATAAGTTCATTATTTTCATACATCTTTATCCAGTCATTCTCAAAGCTGGATTGGGTTTCCAGATTGCTGTTATATCCGGTATATTGTATTCCTATACTATGCTTCTCGCTAAAGTCATAATTTATTCCGGCAGAATAGGAATGGTCATAATTAATGTCAGTATATTTGGATGATGAAACTTCATTATATTCTGCATTTTTTTCATAATTGGTCTGAGTAACATCATATTTAATGTCTTCTTTTGTACGGTCGAAACGGTACGAACTGAATATATTAAGCTTATTCCATTGATAGCTGAGTGATATACCTTCATTGTGAGAGAAATGATTGGATTGGGCACCTTCTGCATCTACTTGTGCCATTAGTCCGTCACTCCTTCTTTTTTTGGTCGTGATTTTCACTACTGCTCGTGTGTCAGCATCATATCCTGCACCAGGATTTGATATAACTTCTACATTAAGAATATCTGTTGATTTAAGCATTAGCAATTCATTATCATTCCTCATTTTTTTGTTGTTAATATAGATAACCGGACTTCCTTTACCAAAAACCTCATATTTGTCTTTGGTTGCTATGATACCTGGGATATGTTTCATTACCTCTTTGGCGCTGCCGATATTTTTTAATGAAGAATTAGCTATATCAGTCACTATACTACCTCCTTTGCTATAAACACGTAGTCTGTTTGCCGTTACCGTAACTTCTGCTAACGCAGTCGATTCTTCCTCTAATTTTATATTTCCTAAATTAAGATCATTACCATTACAAATGATGTTCTGAATATAGTCTTTGTAGCCTAAATATGAAAACTGTATAAGATAATTTCCATTGTTAATGCCATCAATAGAAAATAATCCGTCATCATTAGAAATACTTCCCTTATGGAAAGTAGAATCCGGTAAGGTTAATAATACAACATTGGCGTAAGCTATTGGGTTGTTTGAACTATCTACAATATACCCTTTGACAGATTGTGCAAACAAATGGGATATAGATAATAAAAAAACTAAAGTAAAAATAAACTTTTTCATTTTCTATGACTGAGTGTTTACAATAATACATGATACTAAATACAGAGAATGGCGAAAGCAGTAACCCAAACTTATTTGAGGTTATGCTAAACCGCATTATATACTTACAAATATAATACAAATACTTCTCAATACTGAAAATACAAATTAAAATATAAACATAAATTATCATAAACATCACATAATCAAGATTTTATGCATCTAAAAATATAAATCATTTGTAATATTATATAATAAATTATCTCATTCGAATAATTCCTGTATAAATAAAATAACCATCACAGCTTCCTGTTCAGCACCATCGCCAAAGGATAGATAAACTGGTTATAGACCTTGAGCTTCTTCAGATCCAGCACATACCCGGCATAGGGATTGGTACAGTCCGAATAGAAAAACACATCGGTAAAACCCGCATGTTCCTTTATGATTTCACCTTCCAGGGGAATCTCGTCCACATCAAAATCCTCCAGAGGCAGTTCCTCCAGGCGGGCATGTTCCCCATTGCCCAACACATTGAGATTACGGTTGAACAGCACGTATCCTCGCTTACTGTAATCCACGCGCATACCATACGGACGCTCCACAAGGAAAGCATCCGCAGCTTTCTTTATATAATCTTCCATGATTTTTCAAATTAGGATTTGCAAAAGTACACCATTCCTTTGTCAAAGACGAACAAATCAATGGGTTTCTCACCGATATACCTGCAAGAAAATACAACGACACACAACCTGTATATTTTATTTTCCTCCCTGCAAAGGTAGTCCCGTGTCCAACGTACCCGGACAAGGTCAGGCCCCTATGGGGTTGGCTGAAAGAAAATCATCCTCGCCGGCGGCTGTGGTATTTTCTTTCGCCAAACCTTGCGGGTACGGCCACGGGACAGTCAGGCAGGCGAAAAATAAAAAATACCGGCTCCCGGAGCCGGACGTGTTTAACAGATAAAATACAATGAGTCATGAAAATCCTGAATGAAGAACATTTCCAGAATGTAAAGCGTTACGCCGAATCCATCGGTGACACATCACTCCAGAACTGTCTGGACAGACTGAAAAAATGGGAGGAGAACCCGGACCATCCAAGCGAAATCTCGCTCTATTATGACCATGCCCCGTACTCGTTCGGCTTCACGCAACACTATCCCGACGGAAGCATCGGCATCGTGGGCGGTCTGCTCTACCACGGAATACCGGACCGGTCTTTTGCCGTGACACTTGAGCCGTTCCACGGATGGCAGATACATACCTGAAAAAAGACAGATAATCATAGTATTAACTTTATAAAATTCAAGATTATGGAAGCAATGGCAGTATTGGAAAAACAACAGCAGTTCGACTTTCAAAACAATGGAATCGAAGTAATGAACTTTGAGACTCTCCAGCGTACTTACAAGGAGAATGATATCTACGGCAAGCCTGTCCAGGGCATCTATCACTACCAGGTACTGCAGCGTATGATGGACATCTGCGAGAAGTACAATCTCGACTATGAAGTGGAGGAAATCTTCGCGGCACAGAACAGGAACAAGACACAGCCGGGAGTAAGCATTCTCCCGCAGGTGGAACAGACACTTGGTGAAAAAGCAGTGGAAGCCCACATCCTCCGACGCATCTTTGCGACCATCCGTATCAAGGACTGGGAAACGGACGAGCTGACAACAACGCTGGTCGTCGCCTACCATCAGGATGGCATACAGGCAGCCATAGGCCCGTGCGTGAAAGTATGCCATAACCAGTGTATCCTCTCGCCGGAAAGGAGCATCTGCAATTACGGAAAGAACAAGGTGACAACGGAAGGGGTATTCGAGACGGTGGACGGATGGCTGGCAAACTTCGAGGTGAACATGAACGAGGACATCGCAAGGATTCAGCGACTGAAACGCAGAATCGTCTCACTGGAGGAAGTGTATATGTATATCGGGCTGCTGACAGCATTGCGTGTCTCCCATGACAGTTCGGACAGGAACCTGTCATCCTCCGTGGAAACCTACCCACTGAACCAGAGCCAGATTTCCATCTTCACGGAAGAGGTGCTGAAACTGGTCCGCGAAAAGGGACAGGTTACCGCTTGGGACTTGTATAATGTAGCGACTGAGATATATAAGCCGGGCAGAACGGATTTCCCGGCACTGATTCCGCAGAACGGAGCAATGGCGGAACTCCTGCTTTCCCGTCTGCCCTCAGAGGTGGAAATACAGGATGCCGTTCTGGTAGGCTGAACAGCTACAGAATGAAATATTCATATTATTTTTGCATAGAAACAAACCAATGACATATCAACAACCCGGACAGGCGTTCATAACCGACGCCTGTCTTCACTATATAATCTTAACAATATGACTTGGAAAAAAGCAAATATCATCATAGACGGTCAAAAAATGGAAGTTCCGGCTCCCGACATCATATCGGCAAGCCGCAGCACGGACATCCCGGCATTCTATGCGGACTGGTTCTTCCATCGGCTCGAAACCGGCTATTCCGTGTGGAACAACCCGTTCAACGGAAAAAAGAGCTATATCTCTTACCAGAATACAAGATTTATAGTGTTCTGGTCGAAAAATCCCAAACCTCTTCTTCCTTATCTGCCGATCCTGAAAGAAAGAGGTATCGGTTGCTATATCCAGTTCACTTTGAATGATTATGAGGAAGACGGACTGGAAACCGGTGTCCCTCCGCTGGCAGAACGTATTGAAACATTCAGGACTCTTTCCGATATATTGGGTAAAGAAGCCGTAATATGGCGGTTCGATCCGCTGATACTAACAGACAACATATCCGTGGATACTCTGATTGAAAAGATCGAACGTGTAGGAACGGAGATACACAATTGTACGGAAAAGCTGGTTTTCAGTTTTGCAGACATAGACTCGTACAGAAAGGTCAAGGCCAACATGACAGACAGCGGAATCCTGTATCATGAGTGGAATAAAGAAAAAATGGAGGAGCTTGCCGGAAAACTGACGGTACTGAACCGTAACAGAGGATGGAATCTGGAGCTGGCTACCTGCGGCGAAAATCTGGATCTTGGCAAATACAGGATATCCCGTAACCGCTGCATCGACGGTGACCTTATAGCACGTCTGGCATGGAAAGACAAGGAGCTGATGTCCGCATTGGGCGTCATCATACAGGAAATGCCGTCTCCAGCCTTTTTCGACATGAATGACCTTCCTTACGGTGCCGTGATTCTCCCTGGCAACAAATACTTCGTCAGCAATCACAAAAAGGATCCGGGACAACGCACCTCATGCGGATGTATGGCAGCCAAGGATATCGGGGAATACAATACCTGCCCCCATCTCTGCGAATACTGCTATGCAAATTCAAGTAAAAAATCGGCAATCATGAACTGGGAAATGCATCGGCAGAACCCTATGGCGGAAACGATAACCGGAAAGTAAAACAAAAGACGAGGAAGAAACTGACAGTCAAAAGACTGAAAGATTCTTCCTCATTTTTTATTCCTCAAAAAGCAGCATGTATTCCACCTTCCTTCTCCGTTCAATGCTCGGCACTACCTTGCCTTTATAGCAGCGGAAGGAAACATACTCCTTATAGATATTCCTGTCACCAGCCTCCAATTTCTTCAACAATTTGCTTTTGGGCATCTTGCCGTAACCTTTCAGACGGTATGCCCCCACATTATAGCTCAAAACAGCGGCAATCAGCGAATCACGTCCCAGGTAACTGAACATACGGCACAGCTTGCGTAAATCCGCTCTCAGGATTGAATCCCCCTGTTCTTTTGTAATGTCATTGGTCAGCCTTTCCCCGGGAAGGACCTTATGCCCGTACCCGACATAAGGCCAGTGTCTTTTTTCTCCATGCCAGCCCTCAAACCGCTTGATACACTCTACGGCAAGGCTGAACCTGTCCTGTTTCTCCTTTACCGGATTCTCCGCCCGCAACGGTATGCTCCCGAAGCAGGCTATGGCGAAAAACGCCGCAAACAATTTTGCTCTTATTCCCATAGGCAGGTCAGGTTCATTGTGATACGATAACGACAGGCAATTCCTTGCCGCCGGAAGTAACCACGGTATCCTCGTCCTCCGTCTCATTGTTGAAATCGAAGGTCAGCTGAAAAAGCTGTGCCGGCTCGCTGTTGTCCTCAAAATAGATGTCGATACTCTGCTGGTCCTCACACTCCGAGGTGTAATAAAGGCGGAACACCTCCCTGTCCAGGGGATAACGGTCGTTGGGCAGCAACACCATCCCGTCGTCCATGCGCAGCTTGCCTTCACCGTCCGGCTGGAAATAACGGATGGTATATCGGGCATCAGAGAACCGTCCTTCACGTTTCAGTTCACAGCGGATTTCCACGGTTTCACCCTTCACAATACGTGTGGGAACCGGCATCGTCTCCACCGTAAAGGGATAGGACTGCTGCACGTCAAGGTCATCGCTGCACGAGGTCAGCATACCAAAGGTCAGGCCCATCAGGGCACATACAAGGGCATACAGCCCTTTTCTGTTCATATTAGGTTTCATATTCATTTCTTGTTTTAACGGTTTATAAAAAATTACTGTTCAGGCGGAAAATTACTTTCCAGGTATTCGTTCAGGTCCTTGCATCCGGCATACAGGTCGGAACAGTCGTCAATCCTGTCACCGTAGCGTTTCCAGAGGACGGCCAGTGTCCTTTTTCCAGCATCGTCATTATCCAGGTAGCACCGGATCTTCCCGTAATTGTCCAGAAAAGGGAACGAACGTTCAAGCAGGGCCACCGAATTGAGGACCAGATAATCCTCACCGCGGCTGATACCGAGTACCTTCCATGAAAGAAAGTCGATAAAGCCCTCAAAAAGGTTACAGGTAAGCGAGCCGTTACGGATGAGGGAAATGTCCTTGGGCGGCAGACACCATTTCATGAATCTGGTCCGCAGCTCATAGCCTCCGCCCATATTCCTGAAACCGACGGCGAAATACCGCTTGCCGTACAGACGGAACCGTATTTCCTCGCACTCCGCACGGGCGATTTCCTCTGGAATACCGCGTCCCTTCAGATAGCCGAGCAGTGCATTACACCGCAAGGGACCGCAAACCACCTCCTCAAAGCGGGAAGACTCCTTGCGCTTTTCTGTCCTGACACTTTCCTTTTCTCTTTTCTGTCCGGCATATTCAGGTATTGTGCCTCCATAAACTCCGGCGATGAACCTCGCCTGCGCCATGAAGCCGTCACTTCCTGAAATTTCCCCCGCGAGGGTGAAGATGTCGCCCCCATGTCCGGTACCGAAGTCATGCCATACACCCTTACGGGTATTCACATGGAACGAAGGTGTCCTTTCCTCACGGTACGGGGAGAGATACCAGCATTCATCGCCGTGCCTTCTGACTGGCTCATGTCCCAGACGGGACAGGAATTCCTCAATGGGAATGCCTCTTATCATCTCTATATCCATAGGCGTCTAATTGAAGATGAAACGGACTCCAAGCCCGAACTGTGTCGTGAATTTTCCCAGAGAACTGCCCCAAAGCACACGTTCGCGCACATGGGCAAGCAGCACGATACGGTCTGTCACATAGCTTTCCAGTTCCAGCGTCAGGGCTCCGCCATAGACGAAGGCATCCCGGTGGGAAAGCATGGAACCGTCATACAGAACCTTTTCTCCCCAGTTCAACGTTTCATATCCCACCAGGGCAGAACCGCCTACAGAAAGGAAGAATATCTTCGCCGGGTCGGACAGGAACTTCAAATAATAGCCGCCCTCGGCAGTAAACTGGGCCCGTGGGACGGAAGTCCCGCGATAGCCGTAGTTCTTCAGCAGGTATTCCACGCCAGCCACCCAATGGTTGGCCTTTTTCGTATATCCCGAAACGGCAAAACCCGTGTACCAGTCAACCGGTGATTTCAGGTTTCCGGCAAAGCCTCCCCTGAGTTCCACGCCCTTCATTCCGGGAAGGTAACGCTGGGCGTATGCCTGCCCCGATGACAGGGCAAGCGATACGCATACGGCAAAAAGAAACAGATACTTCTTCATGGTCATTTCACTTTAAGTTCATTGATCACCCTCGCTCTCACGATGTCCTCACTCTCCACGGTGAAGGTCTGGTGACGGCCTCCGCTCTTCTCGTGCATCTCCACCACCAGCATCTTGTCGGCGGGAATGGTGAACTTGTCAAAGACAAAGACGGTACGCTCATCCTTTTTTCCGGCGACAGCCGTGGCATAGTTGTAGGCACGCAGTGGAAATATCACCTGCTCCTGGATAGCCGTGCGCTTGAGTACCTTCTTGTCCACAATCTTGAACGTCACGAAATCCACCTCATAAGGCACATTCGACGTGTTCTTCACCTGGGTGTGGAAATAGAGCAGCCCGTTGTGGGTATAGAGTCCGCGCAGCAGGTACTGGATGCCGAACGCCTTGCTCCCGATATGCTTGATGTGGCGTCTGTTATCCTTGTGGATGGCCTTGGCAATAAGGTGTACCAGCTTGGGCGACTCGCTGCCGAGTTCCTTCAGGTAGATGTCAAGGGCATTGTTCGGGCGGTTCACCTCGCTGCCGTCATGAACAAAATCGGCCATCTCGATGTTGAGCAGCAGAGGCTCATCGGCATACTTCACATTGAAGGTGTAGAAACTTCCGCTTTCGGTAATCACCGACATGTTGGTCTCCTCACGGAAGTTCTTTCTGGTAGCCTTTACCCTGATTACATTCTCTGAACCGTCCGCCTTGCCCGCAATCAGATTCGGAGAACCGAGATCCACGTAACGGACAGCCGAGGGAAAGATGATATGGGTCGTCTTGTCATACGTCACTTCCAGACCATAAGGCGGAATCATCCGGTCAAAGGTGAGCTTTCTGGACAGCCCGTGATAGAGGTCGCCGTCCTCCTGCTGCGGATAGATATCCGCCTTCAGGGTCAAATCGTTTACGGCCGTGGTATCAGCCGACTGTGCATGTGCACTTGCAACGCCGCCTGCGAGGGCAAGCATCAAAAGAATCTTTTTCATGTCTTTACTGTTTTAATGGGTTATTGATTGTTGTTCTGATAAAGCATCAGTCCGTAGCCTGATTTGAGGTGTACCTTCTCCTCGCGCATCTTTTTGGAGATGTACTGCGACACGCCCTGTATGGCCCCTCGTCCAAGCTCGGAGAGAAGCTGGTCGCCTGCCGACTGGTTGGTGATGGAGATGGTCGTGCCGAGATTCTGTCCCATGTTGGCGGCCACTTCCCTTACCGCATTCGCTTCCGTCGAACCGGGAATGAATATCCCGTCCTGTCCGTCACTGTCCAGCACGGTCAGTTCCACGGGAATGACATTGCCGTCATATTCGACCTGCAGGATTTCAATGCCAAGCCGCTCGCCCTG
>CDZD01037843.1_pt1 | contig 62694 bp, 58 predicted proteins | sample 554771 | NCBI WGS metagenome assembly CDZD01 (sample SAMEA3182069, study PRJEB8094) | gut metagenome | biome: human; feature: gut; material: Stool; isolation source: human stools | place: Canada | collected 2011-11-08
CAATAAAAATCATCTCTATTCCCCCAAATAAACACACCCTCCAACATTTGAGGCCATTCTTTTCTTATTAAATCTACATCAGAAGAATAATTATAAAGCCAAGAAATAAGACACATTAGTTGAAAATCATGTGTACAAAATATATCTATTGTTGACTTTTTATTACCTATACCAAAAATAAAATCAAGTTGTCTATTTGCACATTTATGTATTGAAATAAATCCTGGTAGTATATCATTATTTAACATCTTAGAAACTACTAATTTCCCATTTTTTTCTTGATGAAAAGTTTTTTCTGATAATACTAAATCAGAAGAATAAAATCTTCTCATATCTATAGTATTAATAGTAGTTGTATTACTTATACAAGTTCCTTTTAAGATAAATTGACATGTTTGAATACATCTAAGAAGTTGACTTGAATAAATAACTCCAATAGGGCAGCAAAGTCCTAGTCCGAATTTAAATGCCATTTCTTTTCCTTTTATGGTCAATGATATATTATCTGAATTATCAATCCCTTTTATAGATGGGCGGTATGAATGCCGCAGAATCAACTTTACATTTACATCTGGAGGTATTATTTCTGCAGATTGTACCATAGTTGGATATATTGAATATATTTTCATTGTATCAAGCTGTTAAAAACATTATTATACTTAAAAAAAACACTCTTCCAACTATAGTCTATAGCATTATTAAATTGTTCACTGAGTATATTTTCAATATTATTAAAACCATATATAATTGATTGCTCATTATATGATGCAAGATAACCAATTCCTACATTTTCTTTAAATAATTCATTAGTGCCCCCTACATTGGTTGCAAAAATTTTTGTCCTGACTGAAATTGCCTCCATCATACTTCTTCCCATTGTTTCTGTATGAATATAAAATCCGTCTCCACTTTGTTTCAAATAATTTATAGATGTATTTATAAGAATATCAGAAGCCGCAATAATCTTTAAAGTTTCGTCATTGGAAAGCTCTCCCATAAATGTAAATTGATTATTATTAAGGTTTTCTATACACCAATTCTCAATATCGGTTTTAAGTATTCCTGATCCAACAAAGATTAAATGACATTCATTGTATGCATGTGACTTTAAGAAAATTCTTAATGCAGGCATTATTCCCTTAAAAGGAACAAATCTACAAGCAAACAGCAATATATACTTCTGTTCTATCTTTAATTTTTCTCGGAGTTCTGTCTTAATAATATCTTTCTTTTCTCTAAAAAATTCAGAAAGATATTCATTTACCCCTCCTCTAATTTTTATAGGTAATACAGAAAGCTTTTTAAGTAAAGATACGGAATAATCACTATTTGCAATTATATAATTGAGTTTATTAATGCTATGTTTCCATAACATTCTTCTTTGAGAGTAAGAAAAGCTACCACGATTCCATGGTGCTAATTCAATGTCATTTCCTCCACTTCTCATTATGATTAAACAGTTTGAGAGCAATACTCTAAACTCCAAAATACATTCAATCCACCATCCATCATTTAGGAATAACAATGGTTTTTCATTTGATTTTTCATTAATAAACAATGACAGTTCTTTAATGTCATTTAATTGGCATATTGGCATTACTCTTTTATTATAACATTTATGTATAGTATAAACATTTTTGTTATTCTCAATTATGTATTTGAACTTTACAATGCTATCACAATCTTCATTAAAGAAATAATCAATAAAGGCCTTTTGATGAGATTCCATTCCTCCAATTCCGCAATCTATCGAATGTACTAAGAAAAAACCTACTGTTTGTCTCGATTTATCCATGACATGAATATTTCCTTTCTATGTTCAACATCTTCATTCTTACGTCTTGACCTACCATACCTTATAGCTGATATTAATTCTGTGATTGATTTTTCATTATCATTAAAATCAAAAAAGCATTTATCATATAACATTGTTGCTGAGAAATAATATTTATCCCATCCCTTAGGTCCCAAACATCCATGCTGGAAATCAAAAACGACAAGTTTTCCTTCCATTGAATATCCTAAGTTATCACTAGTAAAATCACCATGAATAAAAACCTCTGGAACTAGTTCATTAAGGGTATAAATATACTTTTCTGTGTCAACATCAAGATAACTTAGTGCGTCTTTAAATTCAGGTATAAGTGAGTTCCTCCAATAATTATCATTTACATCCCAGGGAACATTAGATAAGGAATTAAGGAGATTACACAATAGAGTATAAAAATTCTTTATATTATTCTTAAATATTTGTTCCAAAGGTTCCATCTCTATATACTCAAAAGTATTAGTAATAGTCTTCCCGTCATCTTTTGTTTTAATAAATAATGGAGTATTAATACCAAAAGAGTATGCAGCTTTTGATGCAATAGCTTCCCTTTGAGCTTTATCTGGAATATAATACTTATATTTTTTTATAAAATATCTCCCGTTTCTGAATGCAGTCGACCATCTTCCTTTTCTTATTATATGCTCAAAACGAGTTTCTATGACATATTCAAGAACAGTTGAGGACAATACAGCAGATAAAGCTTGAACATCTTGTTTAATTATAAGATTTCTTACTTTCGAAGCAGAAACTGCTTTACCATCTAAACTACATAGCCTTGGTATTACCTCAACATCTATACCATATAAAGGCAATGTAGAAAGTAATTTATTATTGTAATAGTCCGTAACACTCCCTTTAATTTCCTCACCGACATATCTTTTACTTATTCGTAATATAGGAGCAACTATACTGCCAAATAAATAAAAATGTAAATCAGACATCGGATTTAATGTTATGTCAGTACATGTATGCTCCTTTTGATAATAATCTGGAAAAGTATAACGAGCAGTCATAACCTTTCCTGTTGTCAAAACTATTATGTCAGGGTCATCAACAACTGATCTTACTAGATTCAAACGTTCTGTTGTTGTAAAATCAAACGAATTTTCTTCTACAATAAATACATACAATATATCACATTTTGATTTAGCCACTTTAATTAGATATTCATGTCCTTTTGTTATAGGATTAGCAGTAAGTATTACAGAACCAACTATTTGGCCTTCATGAATTTCTCTTTTGTAAGATTTAACATAATCAATATATGATCCCATCAAAGATTTACCCAAAATACTACTTGAATCTATATCAGCAATTTTATTGGTTTCATAAAAATACCTTGAAGATGTAGATGAAAAATGGGATTTATTATCGTTAGGGATTAATGATTTAATAAATTTTGACAAAATATTAGTCACATTTATATTTGCATGAAAGGTATTATCTAAAAACTGACATTTACTATCCATGTTTCTGTAAAAAAAATCACTAAATTCATATAATAATCCCTCACTCCTTAGTAAATGGCTTATTTCATCTGAGAAGACATTAATATCAATTAAAATATCTCCTGCATCTATATCTGTATTTAAAATATATAGTAAATCATTCAATAACGAATGTCCATTCTTAACAGCATTATTTACTACTATGTATTCTGGATACATTTCTCTAAGAGATGAAGATAGATTGTATTCCTGTGGCACACAAGCGCCATATACTACACAAGGTCCATACAAATACATATGTGATTTATTATCATTAGAATTATCAATATTTAGATTTTGCGACATCAGCAAGTGTATCCCGTTCGTACAGACTTCATCTCCACCCAATATTCCATTATTTATATCTCTCGCCCATTCTATTAAATTTTGGTCACCATTGAAGAAACAATTCATAATCTTGTCATCATTTACTGACTTTGATAATGTTAAATCCATATATAATTGTGGCCACTTAAGTTTTGCATCTTTAATTTTATCTTTAATAGGCCCCTCAATAAAATAGATATTAGCATTATGCTCTTTAACAAAATTAATAGCAATAGGTAAAAGCAAAATTGCCATTACACTCTCCAACGAGACAATTTGACATTTTAAAGAACGACTTATAGAACTACGATAAGTTTTAGAATATAACATATCAATGACAAGTGCATTATCAGTTGCCTCAAAACGTGAAAAGCACTCAATTTTAATAATGCTCCCTAAAATCCTATCTATTTTAACAAAATCATCTTCATTAGCTATAATATATAATATGGAAATATCCCTTTTCTTTAAGAACTGCTTAAATTCATTTATAAATGCTGGTAAAACTGACAAAGCTATAGTATTCATAACTCTCTCATTAGAGGACAATTCTTCAGAGACAGTCCTAAGATATACTCCAACAAGAATATTTTCTGAATTTACTACTGGAATAGAATCTATATCCAAATTCTTTTCAAATAAATTATCTATATAGGAAGCATTAAATGTATTCTCAATGAGCACTAGCTTAAATGACTTCACATTAATATTTTCTGACTTTATTGTCTTTTTATAGAGATTATGATTTATATAGCCAATTAATTTTCCTTCTTCATCCTCAATATAGACTAAACTAAGTTTTGAAGATGAAAAATATCTTGACAAATCCTTTTCAGGCAAATCTTTATCTTGTATAACGCATAATTTGTCTTTCTCCAAATATATTATATTCATAACGGTTTAAAGTATAAGTTTAACATATTAAGTTTGTTCTCAGAAACAACAAAAGCTATTTCGCAAAATCTGAAATCTTCAATTTCTATAAATTCTTTCATGTAAGGAAACATCGAATTACACTCTTTTACAAGCTCGAATATATTTTTAATCTTTAAATAAATCTTATTCTGTTTTATGTATCTACATTCAAAATCCCATGACACTTGAAACATATCTGCATACCTTTTAGTTACACAATCTGTAATTAGTTGAGACAGCTCTGGTATACAACTAAGATTTAGCTGTTTTTTTACTGTTTCAAGGTATGAAAATACCAATGATTTGTCTTTTAAAGCTGTTATATAAAAAGATACACCACAAATTTTACCATTGTTATATTTAAATGAAATGATAGGATCATAATGAGTATTTTTGTCTAAATCTGCAATAGCAATAAAGTCTTGTAAGAATATTTTCTTATCAATCTTTATATCATATTCTTTAATGACAAAATCAATTAAACAATTCAATTTTTCAATTGAACAATCTGAAATAAAAGCACTTATGCTATGATGAAACCCGTTTTCTCTTTGTCCATAATCAAATGGTTTTAGCATCTTCTGGATATAAACAGGCATTGTATCTATTGTTTTATTCCAAAATATATATGTTTTTTTATTATATAGTTTTCCTTCAAAAACATTAAGTCCTAAGTATTCTATATTATTTACCATAATATTTCTTTTTTCAAAATAGGTTTAATTCTTTTTTCTTCAAATTGAACTCCAAAGTTCTCTGCTTGGGCTCTAAGTTCAGAATATAAATCAGGATTATGAAAAAGATATTTAATTCTTTTAGCCATATCTTCAATGGAATCAAAATAATCAACCCCATGATTCTCACCAATAAGCATATTAAAGCATCTAGCGCTTTTTAATACAAAAGCAGGCAACCCTGTGTATAATCCCTCTATGATTGCTCGACCAAACGTTTCACATCTAGCAACAGATATATTAATAAATGCTTTAGAATATATTCTATTAACTTCTGTTTGAGACATCGAATTCATTATTGTTATATGATTATTCAAATAATTGTCACTTATATATCTAATCAGATTATCATATTCAACTGAATCATGAATAGCTCCTACCAAATATAAATGAACATTTAGACCTGACTTTAATAACAACATTAATAATTCAACAGCTTTCTCATTCTGTTTCTGTTTTTTAAAACTTGCAATATAACAAATAGTTATATGTGTTTCTTCATTTCTTGCAAAATTACTTATTCTAAATATAGAGTTAACGAATCTTGGAATACAAGATATTTTTTTTAAATCTATCCCATAAAATGATTCTAGTTGATTTTGTTCATATAAACTTGGTGTTATGATTTTCCCAACAACTTTAAGCGTTTTCTTTTCGTTTCTTATATAATATTGAGGAACAATTTCACCGCTATTAATATATGATGGGGTCAATAACATAGGGAATAGTACAATTTTCTTGTTTAACGCAGCATTATTCCAACTACAAATTTCAAACGCATGAAAAGTATGAAGAATTACTATTTTATCATAATTATTATGTATTTTAGATACAATAGTTCCGACGAGTCTTGAAATTTTAATTCTACATATAAATTTATTACTACCATTATAATTCTTAATAATATCATCGTCTATTGGATAATAAAAAATATTTTTCGCACCTATAATATTAAAACCTTTATATCCTTCTGGAAGCAAAAGATCTACAATTGAATCTGCTGCTATTGTATCTAATACATCCCTTGTAGTCATACTTCCTCCATCAATATCCTCTCCAGGAACCGACCATTTACTTGTTATTAGCAGTACTTTCATTGTATTTTTTTTTAATCGTTTCAATAGGAAGATGATAATTAAGAAAATTTAAAGTCATAAGTTCGCATTCTTCCAAAGTAGCTCCCCAATAAATATCTTCTGGCTTCTGGTGTATCGATTCTAACACACTATGGTTTACTTTCACAAATGACCTATACATTTCAAGTAAAGGATATTTACAGTTTATAAAGTATGAACACATTCTATTATATGTATTAGAATCATAGTAATTCCATATAGAACGAAATATTTCAAGATATACTAATTCAGAACGAAGATTATTTTGGAACTCATAAAAATGAGGAAAAACATCCTTATGTTTTTTTATCATTGGAAATAATTCATCAAACCCCCAAAAGGATGAGTTGAAAGCATTACCTCCTTCTATTGTTAGATTATTTTTATATCTTTCATACATTTCTGTTCCATTTAAAATACCACAACGCCATGCTATTGTCTTTGCACCTAAAGATTGAAGTTTCTGCATTAACTCAAAAGTATATTCAAAATCCTCTTCAGAATCTTCAGGAAAGCCATATATAAATGATGCCACTACTTTTAATCCTTTAGCCAAAGTATATTTTATAACAGATTCACATTTATCAAGTTCAAGATTTTTATTTATGATTTTTTGCATCCTTGGCGATCCTGTTTCTATTCCATAAAGGATTTTATAGCAACCTGCATCCTTCATAACATCAATTAACTCTTCTGTGATGGTATCTATTCTTGACGAACAATACCACTCAATATCTAGTCCTTTATCCTTTATTAACCTACAGAACTCTTTAATTTTCACATGGTTAACTGTAAATAAATCATGATCAAAACTATAATTTCTTATTCTATAATTATCCCATAACTCTTGTATTTCTTTTACTATATCCTCAATATTTCTAAGTCTATATTTTTTTCTCCAAAATGTTTTTGTACTACAAAATGAACAATTGAAAGGACATCCACGACCCACATCAATATTTGTCCCTTTATTATTTTCTATTACCTGCTGCGGTATTAAATCATAATAACTGAAGCCACGTATGTAATTATTCGGCAATAACTCAGGAAAGTCATTTTGTTCTATTTGATTGTCATTATTTCGATATGTAAGACCTAAAACTTTTGAGTAATCAATATTGTTTTTTTTTGTAATAATATTATCTAGTAATGGAACGATAGTATTTTCTCCTTCACTACAACACACATAATCAACAAATGGGAAGTATTCTAATGTCTCCCTAGCTACAAGTTCCGCTTGTGGACCTCCAAAAACAATCTTAATAGAAGAGTCAATTTCTTTTATTCTCCTAGACAAATCCAAACAAATATGGTAATCTGAGCATCTGCAATAAAATGACAATATTAAAGGGTGTTCTCCCATAATATAATATACCATATCCTTGCAAAACAAAGTATAATTACTCAAATTTTGAGATGCCTCCCAAAATCTTACAATTTTAGCACTAAAACCAGCCATAATTGCTTTTTTCGCCAATATTAGTGTACCAATAGATTCATCTTTCAAGTTAGGTTTAGTACTTGGTACTACAAACAATATATCTGTTTTCATTACTATGCAAAAATGATTATAAAGTCTAATATTTATTTTAATATATTAATGAATCATAAAACAGTTCAACGTTTATTTATAAAAAATAATCCAATACAGCAAAATTAATTATATCATTTCACTAAAATAATAATCATTCTTAAATTTTAAGACCATTAATCTCAAAATCTACTTTACATATCATTGATATGATTAATATTTATTCAAAGCAAATATACAGAATTTATGAATTTGTAAATACTTTAGACAATTAAAACTAAAATGATATCTATATTCTTATATAACCCCGAAACTTTCTTTGAGTAATAAGATTATAATAAAAATTAACTATTACCCGAAAACTGTTCAACAACTTTCATTATAGCAATTATATAATCCTGATCTTCCGCATACCCAATCTCATCAAGCCAAAGCAGATAATTCCCACTTTTGTATTTATATTGCACTTTAGTATAATAAGCCCTTACACTTTCCGTCCAATGATTGAATTCATAGTATTTCCCTGTACGTGGATTGGTAAGTCCAAATAGATTATGCTTGTTCCGGCATACTGATGAACGGAACCATCCAGTCTCCAATATAGCTTGGGCCAATACGATTTTGGGATATAGGATTCCGTTTCTAATGATTTCTTTATAAAGGTTGGGGATGGTAAGTTCAGGAAGATGATTTTCTGATTTAGTAATATCATCTGTTTTCTTTTGCAGTTCTGTTTTTAAGGATGCTTTCCTGTCACTATTTCGGCTGTTATTTTCCAATTTTTTCTGATTGTCCAGTCCGATAATCAGGGTATCCTTTGTCATTATCTTACTCTTTTCCCTTTCTATAACATCCTTTTCTACATGCTTGTAGGCCTCTTTTTTTCTTTCTGTTGGCAGAATTTCCGAATTTCTGGTTATCGTATAGAACTGTGCCGATACGCTTACCGGCAGAAACATCAGAAGCAGTGAAATCAGAATAGTGTTGCGCATTTCTTTTTTGGGGATTGCCGTAAATACATTTGTGGTATTCAGGCGGTTAGAACCGCAAATATAACAGCTTAATTACAGTAATATGGAAATGCACAACAGAAATCAGTCCGGTTTGTTGCCATACGAAAAACTGGCAATACTGGGTATCGACCGTGAAAAGGCGGACAGCTTACCCATGGAAGTGAAGGAGAAACTGATGGCAGGTGAAGTGACTCCCATCATGCAGGTATCCATCAACGCAAGGAACGGCAGCATCATCACCATGCCGATGAAACTTCAGATGACTACAGACAAAAACGGTGCTCCGGCTCTGATTGCTTATCCGGTACGTGCCGAACTGGACCGGGAACGCAACAAGATTCTCAATCTCACTCAGCAGGAGGCTGAACGTCTGGCCAGAGGTGAGGTAATACAGAAGGCGGTCAACGTAAACGGTGAAAAGACTCAGCAGTATCTCCAGCTTGATCCGGAAACGAAATCCGTCATTCACAGACGTGTTACAGACATCAAGCTGGAGCAGCGTCTGAAGGACATGGAGAAGGTAAACGACATTGAACTGGGTATGCAGCAGAAGCAGCAGGTACGGGAGGGAAAACCGGTTGAGCTGAATGTGGGCGGTGAGAAGGTTTCAGTCGGCATTGACCTGAAGGAGCAGCAGGGATTCAAGCTTATCAAGGGTGACATGAAGGAATGGGAAAGGCAGCAGAAGCTCCGCTATGACGAGATTCATCCTGAATACCTCGGCCTTGTCATGACTGACAAGAACCGTTGGGAGTATCAGAAGGTGGTGGACAAAAAGTCCGTGGAACGTGCCATTTCACTCTCTCCATCCCGAAAGGAAACAAAAGCAAACAGCCTTAAACTCTAATACTGATTCCTATGACTAAAAAAACAGATTCAGATAATGATAACGGTATCATCAGGCAGTTCAACGAACTGAAGAAGAAGCATCCGGATGCCATGCTGCTGTTCAGACGGAACAGTTTCTATGAACTCTATAAGCAGGATGCCGTCAAGGCTGCCGCAGTGATTGCCATCGAGATTACAGACAGGATGCTGCCTGACTACAAGAGACCTGTAAAGGTTGCATCATTCCCTCAATCAGCACTTGACGTTTATCTGCCCAGACTGATACGTTCCGGAATCAGGGTGGCAATCTGTGATGCCTTGGACAGTCCTTTGAAGAAGAAGGCCGGACAGGATAAAACTGAAATTAATGACAGAACCATTCAAAACAATACAGATATGGGAAATAAGAAAAAGGAACAGGGTATGCAGGAAGCTCCTGACAGAACAGTGGAGAACACTGTTGATGTAAAACCTGTAAGGGAAAAGAAGTCGAAGGCCAAAGCCGAAACTAAAGCTGAAACCGGGACGGATAATGAGGTAAAGACCGAAAAGAAGAACGAACAGAAAACGGAGACAGCCCAGGAACGCAAGCCCCGTGAGCCGCAGATGGTGACTGCCAACGGTGAGAAGGTTACTCACGGCCATGCCTACCAGAGTACCACGAATCCTGCCGAATGGTACTTTACCGCAAAGATTGACGGACAGCAGCTCAAGCCGCAGAAGATGGATGCAGCAGACCTTGCTGCCTATCAGAACAAGGAAATGACTGTACCGCAACTCATGGAACGCTACTATCCGACAAAGCTGATGCCAAAGGTTTCTGAGGAAGCCTTCCGTATGCCAATGGAGATTGCAGGACCGGACGGTTCCATAACCGTTAACAAGTTCAATGTCTATAAGGAGAAAAACGAGCAGCGTCCTGACTTTGGGAAATACAAGTTCTATGTTCAGGTTGGGGATACGAACATGTCTGCCGTGGCTTCACGCCAGGACCTGAATGCCTACTTCGACAGGGTGGCCACTCCAAACCAGCTTATTGAGAAGAACTTCGGGGAACGTCTGCATCTGAAATCCGCATACGAGAAGTATCAGCTTCCTGAAGGTGTTGACCCCAAGGGTGTGCGTGTGGCCAAGGACAGGAACGACAACAAATGGAAGGTGTCGGTTGACCTCGGAGAAAAGGGACAGACTTCCCGGCATGAAATCTCCTTCGATGACGGCTATTCGCTTTTCAAGACCAAGACGGCCACAAGGGAACAGATTGCGGCCAAATATCTGAATACGGAAATAACCGGTATGCTTGCCGCCAATACCGCAAAGGTGGAGAAAACGGCTTCTATGAAAATGTAACATAATCAGAAAACTAAAATACAAGTTATATGTCAGCTAAAATGAATCATGAGGAGCTTGTGGAGCTTCTGCAGGAGGGCAAGATAGGTTTCCTCCGCTTTGTTATGGACAGTGAGAATGCAGATGATTATCTGGAGTGGTGCCGGTCACACGGTACGGACCCTTCGGATGAATCGGCCGAGTTCTATGTGGAACAGACGGACATCGAGCAGATGAACCGTCAGGTAATGGATGACGACAGCTATGGCATCTGGAACTGACTCTCAGGGAAACAGCGGACAGGCGGCCATAGACCGCTTCGCTGCAATGATGATTGAGCGTATGCAGCAGATGAAGGATACCGGATGGAAACAGGGATGGATTGGCGGTGCATCGGGTTATGCCGGACTGCCGCAGAATGTGGGTGGCCGCAACTATTCCGGTTCCAATTCCTTCTTCCTTCAGATGCATACTGCAGCCATGAACTACCAACTTCCTGTATATCTGACCTTCAAGCAGGCTCATAACCTGAAGGCTCATGTCCTGAAGGGTGAAAAGGCCTTCCCGGTGGTGTACTGGGATATGATGATAAAGGACAGTCACGGCAAGAGGATAAGCACGGAGGATTACCGTGCAATGAGCAAGGAAGAGAAGAAGGATATGGATGTCATTCCTTTCATCAAATCATTCCCGGTGTACAATGTGGCACAGACCAACTTGGCAGAAGTACAGCCGGAGAGGATGCAGAAACTAATGGACAGGTTCAAAGTTCCGGAGCTTCGGGATACGGAAGGTATGTACACCCATGCCGCACTCGACCGTATGGTGGAGACGCAGCAGTGGCTTTGTCCAATACGTGCCGACAAACGTGAGAACGGTGCCTATTATTCTCCCTCAAAGGATATTGTGGTGCTGCCCATGAAGGCGCAGTTCAATATCGGTGATTCTCCGGAAGAAACCTACCGTGGTGGAATGGAATATTATTCTACCATGCTGCATGAAATGACTCACTCCACCATGACACCGGAGCGTCTGAACAGGGAGATGGGCGGCAGGTTCGGTGACCCGAAATATGCCAAGGAGGAGCTGGTGGCGGAACTTACGGCTGCCATGATCAGCCATTCCATGGGATTTGATTCCAGAATAACGGACAACTCGGCTGCCTATCTGGACTCGTGGATTGGTGTACTGAAACAGGAACCGAAGTTTATCGTATCGGTCATGGCTGACGTGAACAAGGCTTCCGACCTGATTCTTGACCATGTGGACAAACAGCGTCTTGCACTCGGCGAGCAGCCTTATCTGGCAAAGAATGACCCGCTGGCTCCCGTCAGTGCTGACGAGGAGATGCCTTTCAGGAATGCGGCCATCGTCAAGACACGTTCTGGTGACTATGCCATCCGTGCATCATACGATGGTGTGGAACTGGGGCTGAAAAAGGTTTCCAAGGAAACGGCCAGGACATTCTTCCAGCTTACGGACTGGAAGGACAAGGAGGCTTTCCTGAACATGACGGCACGGAAGACATACGAACCGGAGATTACTATGATGGGGCGGATCCGGAATGCCGGTACAGGACTTGGTATATGAAATTCTGTATAACATCTTAAATCGGAAAGCATGAGTGACTACAAGGTTAATTTCAGGGAAATGAAATCCCGTGTAGGGATTGATGACATTGCATATGCCCTGGGATACCGTCTGGACAGGAAAGCCGGTATCGGACGTTACATCGAACTGGTGCTCGGTGAAGGCGGTAACAAAAGGGATACGCTGATTGTCAGCCATCCCAACGACAAGGCGGCACAGACCTTCTTCCGGCGTGACGGTTCCAAGGGAGATGTGGTGACACTCATCCGTGAGAATCTTTCTTCCTTTACGGTATCCGGAAAAGATGAGTGGCAGAAGATAGCCAAAGTCATGGCACGTTTCGCCAACATGCCTGAACCTGAATACAGGGAGGACAGGGAGTATGTTAAATCGGCAGGAAAATCATCCGGCGTGTTTGACGCTTCCAGATATGAGGTGAAACCGGTTGACACCGGGAAAATACCGGGACTGTTTTTCCGGCGCGGACTGTCCAAAGCAACCGTAACTGCTCTTTCGCCCTTTATTTTCCTTATAAGGGACAGGAACAACGGAAAGTTTGAAGGCTACAATATCGGATTCCCATATACTGACGGAAAGGGAAATGAAGTCAGGGGGTATGAAATCAGAGGACATGGCGGTTACAAGTCGAAGGCTGCCGGTACGGATTCGTCATCCTCGGCATGGGTAGCTGTTCCTTCGGGTATCAGTCCGGACAATGTAAGAAGCGTGTTCTTCTGTGAATCTGCATTTGATGCCATGGCCTTCTACCAGATGAACCGGATACAGATTGGGGAAAGTGCGGCTCTTGTTTCACTGGGTGGCACATTTTCCGACAGGCAGATAACCGGAGTCATGGAACGCTTTCCCAATGCACGTGCCTTCGACTGTTTTGACAACGACCTGGCCGGGAGGATATACGGACTGCGCATGATGGCCCTGCAGGAAGGTATTCAGATGAAGATAAGCAGGACTGACGGCGGCATCCGGATTGAAGCGAAGGGAAAGGTATTCGAACCTGACATGGAGCGTCCCCTACTGGCCCAGGTTGCCAGGCAGCTGAACATCCGGTACCGTATGGGACAGTGGCTTCCTCCGAAGGCTTTCAAAGACTGGAACGACTGTCTGCTGAACAGGCCGATGGAGCCGGTGATTTCACCACACAAAGAGGAACGTGAACAGAATCTGAGCGAACAAAGGAATAAAGGACGTAAAATCTGAATGATATGGACAAAATCAAGTTAAGAATAACGGTAGTGACTGCTTTGGCGGTTTTTCTGCTGAAAGGTACGGATACTTTTGCACAACAGACAGACCCGACTCTGACGGGTGCTGTCTTTGCACAGACATCCACACTGAAGAATATCTATGACAAACGTCAGAAGGCACACGAGAAAATCATTGCTGCCGAGACTGCCGTAACGGTTGCTCTCGACAGGGTACACAGTGTGGAGAACAAGATGCTAGAATATCTTTCCAATGCACAGGGTGCCATGCAGAATCTCTATCAGATTAAGCGTGCCGGGGAACTGGTGGCCACGGAGATACCTCAGAACTGCAGCCTGCTGCTCAAATCGGTCGGCAGTAACCTGAAGGGAACGGCCATTGCTGCAATCGTCTCGGACGAACTGGCTGATGCCGCAACCCAGATGGCTGCGCTTTATCCGTTCATGAAGCAGCTGGTGACTTCCGGAAGTTATGATACAGGCGGTTCTGACGGAGGTAAGGAGAAGCACAAGGTAAACCTGCTCAGTTCTTCCGAGCGGTACTACATTGCAAACGAGGTACTGACCAGACTGGAGGCTGTTAATACCGACCTCTTTATCCTGGCATGGCAGGTACGCACACTCTCATGGAACGACCTCTGGTTCTCTCTTGACCCGGAAGGTTGGGCAAACGTGATGTCCGGCAAGAACATCATAGGAGGAATCGTTGCGGACTGGAACCGGGGGTTCTCATTCAATTAATTCAAACAATGTAACTTATCAGGAATATGGATTCAGAAAAGAAGATTATAGGACGCTGTCCGTTCTGCGGCGGCAACGTGGTGAAGACCTGTAAGGGGTATCGCTGCGAGAACAACACAGGTGAACATCCTTCATGTATGCTCAACATCAATGCCATCATCGGCAACCGGAAAATGAATGACGGGGAGATTGCTGAATTTTTAGAGAAACGCCGTATCCTTCTGGACGGCTTTTCCACCAAGGATGGCAAGACTTTCCCGACAGTGCTGGAACTTGCTGATGACGGTGCAGTCAATATGCAGTCTGTAATCGGCAGGTGTCCGCACTGCGGCGGCGAGGTACGTGTGGGAACAAGGGCTTTCAATTGCTCCAACTACAGCAATCAGGAAGCACCGTGTTCATTCGCCATATGGAGGAATATAGGAGGCCATCAGCTGACACTGGAAGAGGCGAAAGAGCTTTGTGAGAAGAACATTACTTCATCCGAACTGGAGATGTACCGGGAGGACGGTTCCATTTATCGCAAGCGCCTCGGTCTTGCTCCGGACAAACTTCAAATCGTAAAGATATGAAACAGGGAAAGAAACTACTGATACTGCCTGCAGTGGCAGTTCTGCTCGGAATGGGAACCGGCTGTTCCGACAACAGCGAGAATAAGGCACAGGATATGGCCAAAAAGGCACTGATGGCTTCAGTGGACAATCCGGAATCAGTAAAGATTGTCGGCATCAGCAAACCGGATTCTGTATTTGGCCGTGAGTATGTTACCATGAAGGAGAAGATGGCTCTTTCTGTGGCCATGATGAAAATCAGCCGCAGGTTTATGGAGGATACGGATTTTGATAATCCGGATTCAGAATGTCACGGGATGTCCGGACAGATGAAACGTCAGATGGATGCCATGACGGCACTCCGCTCTCTGATGGTTACGGGGGAGCTGAAGCCTGCTGGTGATGAAGCCAGGCAGGAACGCAAGCCGTTCAGCGGCTGGAAGGTAAAGATAGAGTATGAAGCCACTGATTCTGACGGGCAACCGTACCGCTCTGAATACTGGTTTATTATGGACAAGGAAGCGCAATGTGTAATCAGGTCATTTGAAATTCCACTGTTATGAAACTGAAAAGAATTTTATTACCGATATTGGTATGGAGTGGGCTGATACTCACTTCCTGCCATTGTGAACATGAAGAAGATGACGGTCTTTTATCTTCCCTTCAAGTCGGCAATGTGGTTTGTTCAGACGGGAATATATTGTCCATGGACAAATTCAAGCAATCTGACAAGGAAGCTGTTGCCATAGTTTTCCATGTAAACCGTAGTGCTGAAACTGACAATCTTGGTTATGCAGTTTACATTCATGATATGGAACCTCTGGCTTTTGCCGACAGTCTTGGTATTGATCAGGGTACTTCTGCATCATTGACTGATGAGGACGGAAATGAGAATACCTATTCTTTGTTCAACAATGATGAAGTCCAATCACCAATGGCTATCAAGTCTTTTGATCTGTGGAGTTATGGACAATCGGCCTATATTCCTTCTGTCCGGCAACTCTATTATTTGTTTTCTATCCGGCATCAGATTAATGAATGTATAACTGAAGTCGGGGGAACTCCGATTAATCTGAATCCGGGTGAATGCTGGTTATGGTCTTCTACTGAAGTGGAAGGGCAAAAGGAGAATAAGGCTTGGCTTTACTCTATGCAGTCAGGAACTATTCAGGAGACACCGAAAGATCAACCTCATAAATCCAGGCCGGTAATTTCTATATATACGACTAAATAAATAAAAGTCTAAATATAGTCATCTGTAGAATTTCAGATACTATATTTAGACTTTCTTCTTAACAGACATTTATTTTTGTGCATTTTGATTTGAAATCCCTCTGTTATGAAACTGAAAAGAATTTTATTACCTTTACTGGCATGGAGTGAGCTGATGCTCACTTCCTACCATAGCATATAAGAAATGTTAACTTATGTAACAAGTATAATCTATATACACCCCTACTAATACAGCCAAACGCCTCTATGTGAAAAAGGCATTTGGCTTTGTATTTATAATCTACTGATTTTTTGTAATCTTATATAAAAGGTAAATATACTCTTACTTTCCTAATGATTTGAACATTTTTGTAATGCAACGTTTCTTCTGTTCCATATTAGGATGAACATAAAGATTAAGTGTGGTAGAAATGTTAGAGTGACCTAATAAAACACTCACTGTTTTATAATCGCATCCGGCCTCAATACAGCGTGTTGCAAAGCTATGACGTAAACCGTGATATTTCAATCTGGGAATACCGAGCTTTTCCATCAGTCCGTTATAATAGTTACGGTACGTACGTGGTTCTGTGGGATGTTCATCATTGGTAAGTACGTAGAAATTATCATTGACAATCTTCTTTAGTGGTTTAACTATAGCAAGCAATTCCTTGCTCATGGGGATTTCTCTGCATGAGTTTTTTGTTTTTGGGGAACTGATAACAAGTTCTGTATGTTTCTTTTCTCCTTCAATCATATATATACGTTCAATGGTACGGCTAACAGTTATAGTACCTTCTGTTATATTGATGTCATTCCATTTCAAGGCACATATTTCACCGATACGTAAACCTGTACTAAGACTTATATAAATGCCAAGCCCTGTAAACGTAAAATGACTCTGAATATGATCAAGTATTTTCCTATGATTAGAAACAGACAATACTTCCAGTTCCTTGTTCGCTGAATTTGTAGGATATTTGATGTCCCACTCATAGTAGTTCATCCATTCATTCTTTACTCCAAACTTCATCACCATTTTCAGAACGATCAGAATGTCTTTAATTGATTTGACACTCAATCCACATTCAATCTTTTCTAATACGAAACTCTGTACACTCTGTTCTGGAAGTGAGTCATTCTCTCCAAAAGCAGGAAGGAGGTGGTTTTCCAAAATCAATAAATATGCAGCCATTGTGGACTGCTTCACGTAAGGTCGCTTGTACTCTTTCCAAGCAACCGCAATTTCTCTAATTGTCTTGTTATTCATAAAATTCTGATAATTAATTCTCATAATTAAAGAAATATAATAAGAGATGTTCCAAATCTGAGATTCCCTGAATTTACGGAAGAATGGGAAAGATGCTCCTTGGGGCATGTAACTGATTTTGTAAAAGAACGGATTAGTACAGACAAGCTTACTTTGGCTAATTATGTATCAACAGAAAATATGAAGTCTGATTTTGGTGGCATTAACCCGGCTATATCTATTCCTAACAACACCAACGTAATACACTATAAGAAGGGTGATGTGTTATTATCTAATATCCGTCCTTACTTGCGTAAAGTGTGGGCAGCAAATAGTGATGGAGGTTGTAGTACTGATGTGTTTGTTTTTAGAGCTAAATCTATTTCTCCTTCATTCCTACATTATATAATGGCAAATGACACTTTTATCAATTATGTTATGTCTGGAGCTAAGGGCGTGAAAATGCCACGTGGGGATAAGGAGCAGATGCTGAAATATGTTTTTTCAATCCCTAGAATAGAAGAACAGTACAAAATCAGTCGCTTGTTGCATTTGCTAGATGATCGTATCGCTACCCAAAACAAAATCATTGAGGATTTGAAAAAACTAAAGTCCGCAATTTCAGAAAGATTCTTTACGTCTATAAATGGTGATGTTGTTACATTAGCTGATATATGTGATATAGTTAAAGGTAAACAAGTCAATGGAGAATTTCTTACAGATAGTGGCATTTACTATGTGATGAATGGAGGCATAGAACCATCAGGTTATTATGATGATTATAATACTGAAGCCAACACCATATCTATAAGTGAAGGCGGAAATTCTTGTGGTTATGTACAATTCAATACCACTCCATTTTGGAGTGGAGGACATTGCTATACAATTCAAAATATCACAAATAATGTAGAGAAACTATATCTGTATCATTACCTTAAATGTAATGAGGATACTATTATGAAACTTCGCATTGGCTCAGGATTACCTAATATTCAGAAGAAAGATTTAGCTAAATTCAGGGTAATAGTACCGATAATAGAACAACAAAAAACAATTTCTGCTTTTCTTTCTTTACTTGAAAGAAAAGTCCAAGTAGAAACTGACATCTTAATTGCTGTACAGTCAGAAAAACAATATTTACTTCGCCAAATGTTTATATAAACATCTGACGAAGTAGGTATTGCCGTTGTGCAGCGTAACAATTCAACATGCGTTGTTCTCGTGCTATCTTTGATAACAATGTACCTATAATCTGAGCTATTTGTTTCTGTTCATCCATAGATGGAATACAATGAATAGTATTAAAGTAATCTACAACAGAGATATTAAGTAAACCATGATTTCTTGCACCTTCACCAGCTATATTTGCGACAGTTTTATGCCATTTTTTTGATTCAAAATAATAGATGAGAAAATCAGAATCCACTCTAGCTGGGTCTGGACGAAAACAAATATATAATGGGGATAGTACACCCTGCTCATAATTGTCTAAACGTTTTACTGTCCCCCAAACATAATCTCCCGAATAACTTTTATTATATGCAAAATCTCCCTTTTGTAGAAGGTAATATCCTGACAAATTTTCACTAGCAACATTCTTGTTGAAAAATTCTTCTTGACTAACAAGACCATATTGAGCTGCTATCGTTAAAACTTGCTTACATTGCTCTCCCGTATTTTTTCTGCAGATTCTATGGCAAATATCAGAAAGCCGTACAAAGTGCCAATCACCGAAAAAACCATATAATCTTATTTGTGGTTGCTTATCTTTGGGACTAGAAAAAAGTTTTTCACAGATTGCGGACATTTCAGAAATTTCATCCTTAATTCAGGCAATATGCGATACCTTAATAGAATCAGGACAACCTAAGGTCGAATTATCCTTTAACGATTTTGGAGAGCCATATTCTGGCCTATCTGGTAAAAGTGCAGAAGATTTTGGTAAGGGGTGGCCATACATAACATATATGAATGTCTATCAGAATCAAATCATTGATATAACCGATGTTGGTTTAGTAAAAATCAATGAGACAGAGCAACAATCGGTTGTCCGCTATGGCGACATTCTTTTCACCTTATCATCTGAAACGCCGGATGAAGTTGGAATGGGTGCAGTGTATTTGGGAGATATTTATCCTTTATACCTGAATAGTTTTTGTTTTGGTGTCCATATTACAGACGAAAGTAAGATTTACCCTCCATTTTTAGCATACTATATTTCAACCAAATCATTTAGAAAGGCTGTTTTTCCATTGGCACAAGGCAGTACACGTTTCAATTTGCAAAAGAGCGATTTCATGAAAAAAAAGTTTCTTTTTCCAACGGTAGAAGAACAGAACAAAATATACTCCGTTCTCAAAGCCTATTCGGACAAGCTTTCTATCGAAAAGAATATAGCCAATTTACTTTGTGAACAGAAAAGTTACCTTTTACGTCAGTTGTTTATATAAACATCTGACGTAAAAGGTATTGTTTTTCTTTCTCATACGAACATAACAAACTTTTCTCTAAATCAATCTTTGTTTGAATGCTTGTCAGGGCGTTAGCAATATAGACTACTTCATCCTCTGTTTTTGGAAGAGGAATGGAGTTTTCCAAGAAACGGGCGTTAGTAATGTTGATTGTGTTCTTCGCTCCTTTCTGTATAAGTGGATGCAAATAATTGAACGCATTGTTGGACTGCATGAAATAGAAGTGCAGAAAAACTCCGATGTTATCATTAATCGGCTTATATACACCATACAAAGGTGAAACCGCAACAGCATTTTTTATATAGCTGCGTTTTACTATCCCATAAGGGAAATCACCTGTTGGGCTTTTTGTATAAACGATGTCACCATATTTAACAATATTGTAATGCGATGTTTCTTTGGCAGCAAAAGAGCGTCCAAGATATTCTATCTGATTAATGACACCTTGACTTACAGATACAGAACAAACAGTATAGCCATTTATATTCTTTTCTGTTCTCTCTTGTAGAACTTTGCTTAATTCCGTTTTCTGCCAATTCCCCTCGCGTATTCCATCCATCTTTTTCTGATAAATAATTGCCTGAATTAAGGATTCATATTTCTCAATGATTTTGTTTTGGGTGAAGATACGTTCATCAATAAGAGACAGGAAATCTGCTATTTTTTTCTGTTCATTATCATATGGGATTTTAACTTGAATTTTACGAACCTCATTTGCCGAAATCTCTAAAAATGTTGAACCACAGGCTTTTCTTATTAAGTCCTTCTTTTTTGTTTGAATTAAATAATAAAGGAAATTAGTGTCGCAACTTTGAGCGATAAGAGATTGAAATCCTTGATTTGTAGCACACTCTTTCAGAGATAAGGAACATTCACCGACAGTTGCACGAGAACTCAAAAGAATAGTATGAGGAGGTAAAAGTTTTGCACTTGAATTATTCAAACCTTCTTCCGTAATTGTTCGTAGGCTTGAATCAACATATTTGTTTTTACCGATTTCAGAAGGTGTGAACCACTGTATATTCCCGTCCCAAAATGATTTAACAGAAGTATCTGGGGTTCCGCCACCTACAACTGACGCTAAGTCATTTATAAATTTGGATTTCCATTCTCCACTAAACTCCGGGAATCTCAAAGCCGGAACATTAAGGACTTTTTTATCGTTATTATTTGCCATTGTCATTATTCTTTATCAGGGTTAATATCAAACGGTAACAAGTTGTCGCCGTCATTGAAGCGGTCGAAGTCTGAGCTAAACAAGCGGTCTTGAATGACACGGTACTTTTCAAATTCGGTTTCAGCAAAATTCTTGGCGAACTCAGCCGTAACCTTTCCTGCATCAAGAAGAACCGCATCGCCACCGGCTTCAAGAATGATGTCGATACGCTTTGCCCAATCCTCCATTGTCATAGGTATATGACGCTTCGCCATACGTTCAGCCATATCCAACACAGCATTGACCAAGCGTCCCATGTCTTCCAGTTCTACGCCTTTCAGGTAGTTTTTGGCAATACTTACATCAGTCTTGACAATTTTTCCGTCAGGAGCATTCTCCCATGTAGTCAGCCCCATGTGTTCCTTTTCGGCATCGGCTCTGTTTACAATCAATTCAGCGGCAGTCTGTCCGTGTACGGCATAGTGCATTTTATTTTGGACTTTCTTGAAAAACAACCGTGTTGTAGGAGCATCACGGTTATAATCAATGGCAGTGGCATAAATATCCGTGAGTTTCTGGTAAAAGCGGCGTTCACTCAGCCTTATCTCCCTGATTTCGGCAAGCAAATGTTCAAAATAGTCTTCGCCAATGAATGAGCCGTTTTCCATACGCTTCTTGTCTATCACATAGCCCCGGATAGCAAACTGGCGGAGCACGTATGTAGCCCATTGACGGAATTGTGTTGCCCGGACGGAATTGACCCTATAACCGACAGATATAATGGCATCAAGGTTATAAAACATGGTCTGATAGTTTTTCCCGTCAGAAGCAGTTGCCGAGTTTTTCTCGGTAACTGAATCCTTGTCAAGTTCTCCCGATGAGAATATGTTTTTCAGATGCAGACTGATATTGTCACTGGAGCAATCGAACAGTTGAGCCATTGCCTTTTGCGTAGCCCAAATCGTTTCCCCTTTATACATCACCTGAATCCCATCCTCTTTGCCTTCTAACATAAAGATAAGGAACTCTGCTGTACTGTTTCTTATTTCAAACCGCTTTGCCATTGTGCCCAAATGTTATTCAACCAACCCTAATTCTTTCAAATACACTTCTATCTCCTTATCGAGGTTTGCACGTTTGGCTTCAAGTTCCTTGATTTCTGCCATTACAGCCTTGATGTCGATAGGTTCTTCTTCCTCAAAGGTATCAACATACCGTGGAATATTCAGGTTGTAGTCATTATCCGCCACTTCCTGCAAGGTGGCAAGATGACTGTACTTTTCCATTTCCTTACGATCACGGTAGGTCTCGACAATCTTCTGTATATGCTGTGGACGGAGCTTGTTTTGGGTCTTTACCTTTTCAAACTCCTTACTTGCGTCAATGAACAGGATATTGTCATCTTCCTTGCGGCATTTCTTGAAAACAAGAATACAGGTAGGAATGCTTGTACCATAGAAGATGTTGGCTGGCAATCCGATAATGGCATCTATGTAGTTCTTTTTTTCTATGAGGAAACGGCGGATAACACCTTCGGCATTTCCACGGAACAACACGCCGTGAGGAGCTACGCAAGCCATTGTACCGCCCTCATTCAAGTGATAAATCATGTGCAGGATAAAGGCGTAATCGGCTGTTTTCTTCGGTGCGAGCCGTCCGGCCTTGCTGAAACGGTCATCATTGTTGAACTTGTCGGCGGCACTCCATTCGGCAGAGAACGGCGGGTTTGCGACTACCGCATCAAACTGGGTATCACCGAAAGCGTCCCATTCGAGCGTATCACCGTTTTCTATTTTGAAGTTGCTGAACTTGATTCCATGCAGCAGCATATTCATTCGGGCAAGGTTATAGGTGGTCGGGTTCTTTTCCTGTCCGTAGATATATACCGCCTTTCCGATACTTGCCGCACGCAACAGCAACGAGCCGCTACCGCAAGTGGGGTCATACACATTGCGCAGACGTTGGTGACCGATAGAAACAATTTCCGCCAATATGTGACTTACTTCCTGAGGTGTATAGAACTCTCCTGCTTTCTTTCCGGCTCCGGCTGCAAACTGGGAAATCATGTATTCGTAGGCATCGCCGAGAATATCAATCTCCTGTGAGGCTTCCACACCAAAATCTATATCATCCAAAGCGAGAAGCACATTGCTGACCAATGTATTCTTGTCGTCAGCTGTCTTTCCCAACTTTGGAGAAGCCAAATCAATATCAGAGAACAGTCCACCGAAATCTTCTTCGCTGTCCTGCCCAAGCGTGCTGTCCTCTATTCGTTTCAGCGAGCGTTCCAGCATTGGCAATATGTTCTCTTTTCGTTTGATAGCATCTATCACTGACGAGAACAGAAATTTTGGTTCTATAAAGTAACCGATATTTTCCAGACACTGGTTCTTAACTTCTTCCTGCAATTCCGCAGCATCAGCATCGGTCATATCCCATAATTCCTTAAAGGTCACTTCATCGTCTTCAAGCGCACTGTTGGCATATTTCTCTATTTTTTCCGACAAGTATTTGTAAAAGATGAACCCCAAGGTAAAATACATAAAGTCGCTTGCCGACATATTGCCACGCAGACGGTTTGCGACCTCCCAAAGTTGGTCACGGAGTTTCTGTTGTAATTCTTCGCTCATATTATTTCAATACTTCTTTAACTACCTGTTTTATTTTCACGCACATATCACAAAGCCATGCACAACCGTCGTTCCAATTCTCCTTGTCATTCATATCTCCCATAGAATGAAGAATCAAGAAGCGACTGGCTTTTTTATTGTCATCCAAACGCCATTCAATTTCATTAGGGTTTGATACACCTAATGTTTGGGCGACCTGTTCTTCATTTTCTTTGAATTTCGCAATGATATCCTTGTCTTCGTTAACATATAATCCTGCTGACAAGCAATTGTTTTTAGTGTTTAATGTCATACAAAGATGATAGGCTGACGACCCCATTCCAAGGTCATACCAATGCTGGGCTTGTGGCTTCCGTAGCTTAAATTCCTTTATGAAGGCAGAATGTTTGGGAGCCTCATTGTTGAATTGTTCCCAAAAAGCCAGCTTCAAGTTTTCTGTTTCTGAAAGACCGGCAGTTTTTTTCATAGCCTTTGCCCAATTATTAGGGCGTTCTACAATATTGAATTTAGGAGCAGGATCTGAATCGTTGATTTTCCATAATTCTATCTCTATCAGGAAAAACTCGAATTTATCATCTGTATGTTGATTCAGCCATTCTATTGCCTGTTTATGTTCATCTCGGGCTTTTTTGACAATCCAAACGATTACTTCTGCATCTTTCCCCGAAGCATAAGTAATAATCTTTCCCAAATGGTCATGATTGGTCTCTTCCAATTGGTTCTCGATTATAATCCTTCGTCCTGTACCTTCCTCCGTTGCGTATAAGTCAACACTAAAATCACCAACATTGGATTCTTGTTCTTCAAGAACTATATCTATACCTACAGCTTCGCTAAGAATTTCCAAATTTTCTTCTTTGGCCAGCCAAGGAGTAAAATCTTTGGCTTCATGCTTCCATACAGAGCGGAGGTCTGTTATCTGTTCCAGTTTTCCTAAATTCATGATAAAATTTCCTCTGTTTAATCCCAACTAAAAGTTCTTATGATGCTACGCAAACGGTCAAGAATACGTGTCAATGCTTTTCTTGTCTTTATCAGACCAAGATGTTTCTCTTTCAATGCCTTTTGTATGATTTCCGGCTGTTCCCTTTGCAGGTAATCGTATTCTTTCAGATAATGCACCAGCACGTCTGAAGGAATTTCCTCGTCTTTTGACAAAGACTGAACCGCCTTTTCCCGTTCTGTGGCGATATATTGGTTCAGCCGTTCTTCCAAATCGCTTGTACCATCCGCTTTTTGGCGTTGCACCATGAAATTTTCCTTATCCTCATCCACATTCTTTTGAATAAAACCGTCAATTAGTTTCGCCTTGCTACGCATTTCGGCATCTTTGATCATCGTGTCGATGATGTTCTGACGCCGTTCTGCGTAATCATTGCTATACGGGTCAAGTTCGGCAATTAGTTCAAGGATATATGCTACATTGATAACATCGCTGTGCAAAAGTTCCAGACAGAAATCCACATCTTCCAACCGACTATCCCCCGGTATCCCATCATCCCCCGGAGTTGTAGGTGGAACAGGATCAACTATGACAAACCTATCGTAAATGTCTAGGTACTTGCTGCGGAAATCCATAAACTGCTGTTCGGTCATTCCGAGTTCGTCTGCCTCCTCATTGTAGTCCTCGTATATCTGAATTTCTGCGTGCTTGCGGATAATGTCACGAAATGCAAGTACAAAATCTTTTTTGTCTTTCTCACTTTGCAGAATGTCAATGCAACTTGGATTCGGGTATTTTTTCAAAAACTCTGATGCCAGCTGCTTGTATTCCTTTTTAACTTCTTCGTATGGCGGTCGTACAAAGTCAATATCTTCCAAGTTATCGGAATTGCTGAACAACTTGATAGCTGCATCTACATTGGATTTCAAATCACGAAAGCAGACAATCTTGCCGAACCTTTTTTTCTCATTCAACACACGGTTAGTACGGCTGAACGCTTGCAGCAAAGAATGATATTCCAAGTTCTTGTCCACATAAAGCGTATTCAATTTCTTGCTGTCGAAGCCGGTAAGAAACATACCCACGACAAGACAAAGATCAAGTGGCTTCATGTCCGCTTTTTTCTTTTTCATGCGCAAGTTTATATCATCATAGTAGGCACGGAAGTTCTCTGTTGTGAAAGCAGTACCGTACATTTCATTGTAGTCATCCATGATGGCCTGCAATTCGTCCGCTTCACCAACACTATCACTTACATATTGCCCTGTGCCCATTCCTGTCTGTTCATCATCCTGACTGTTGTTGGCTGCGTATGTAAACACCGCACCAATACGGATTTTCGGATTCAGAGACTTGAATATCTTATAATAACGGATAAGCATCGGTACAGACTGCACGGCAAACAGTGCGTCAAACTCACCGTCAAAAGTAGACTTGCTGAAATTATTGAGGATGAATTTGGCGATTTCCTCCATACGGGTGGTATTTCCCTTTTCTACCTCTTCATTTCCATGATAATACTCCACAAGGAAACCCAATACGTTTTCATCCGCAATAGCATCCTTGATAAGGTATTTATGCAGACAGTTTCCGAAGATTTCTTTTGTAGTGTGTCCGTCCACTGCATTCTCCGTGAAGATAGGAGTTCCTGTAAAGCCGAACACTTGCGCATTATCAAAGAACTTCATTATCCGTTTGTGACTATCCCCGAAGTGGCTTCGGTGGCACTCATCGAATATCATGACAATGCGGGAATGACGTATAGCTTCTATCTTGTTGCTGTACCATGTCTTGCTGACGGCGGCATTGAGTTTTTGGATAGTGGTAATGATAATCTTGGAATTACTGTGCAGACGCTTTACAAGTTCGTCCGTATTATCCGTTCCGTCCACCGCACCCGGCTCGAAAGCCTCATATTCCGACTGGGTTTGTGTATCGAGGTCGTGACGGTCAACGACAAACATCACCTTGTCCACATCGTCCAGTTCAGAAACGAGTTGGGCTGTCTTAAATGAAGTCAAGGTCTTTCCAGCTCCTGTTGTGTGCCATATATAGCCATTGTCATTGGAGTTTTTCACTTTATCCAATATCTTTTCTACGGCATAGAACTGATATGGGCGAAGCACCATCAGGCACTTGTCACCCTCATGTAGCACTATATATTTGCCAATAATTTTACCGAGTGTGCATTTCTCCAAGAAAAAGACTGCGAATTTATCCAGTTCATTAAAAGGTAAATTGGCAGCGTCCGTCCAATTGAACGTGAATTTGTAGCCGCTGTTCGGATTGTTGGCAAAATAACGTGTGTTTACTCCGTTGGAGATGACGAACAGTTGGATATAGTCGAACAGACCATGAAACGATGTCTTATGGTACCGCTGTATCTGATTGTACGCCTGTTTGAGTTCAACGCCACGGCGTTTTAGTTCAATCTGCACCAATGGCAGACCGTTTATAAGGATGGTCACATCGTAACGGCATTTTTTGCGTCCCTCCACCGTTATTTGGTTGGAAACCTGAAACTCATTCTGACACCATTGCTGGCGGTTGAGGAACTCCACCCAAATGCGCTTGCCGTCTGCCGTGTCAAGCGGATAGAGGTCACGGAGCTTTTTCGCCTTTTCAAAACGTGTACCGCCTTCAAGATAGATAAGTATCTTTTCAAACTCTTCGTTGGTAAACTCTGTACGACCATGCTCTGCTAGCCGTTTACGGTTATGCATCTCCAACTGCCGTTTGAAATTGGCTTGAAGATTGTCTTCCTCCGCAATCTGGACATACTCATAATCCATTTGCTGAAGCGTGGCGATAAGTCCGGCTTCCAATGCCGCTTCACTCTGTATTGACATAGTTCTGTTTTATCCGTTACTCATTTTCATTCAGACCCTTAATAATCTTAATGCCCAATGCGTTTTCTATCTTGCATATGGTTTCCAACGACATATTCTTTTTCCCTTTCAACACTTTGGATATATATTGCTGCGTACAGTTCATTTTCTCGGCAAGCATCCGTTGAGTTAAACCGAGTTCAGCCATTCGCTTAGACATGGCAACTGCAATACCTTGCGAGTATTGCGACCAATTCTTTATATCCTGTTCCATTGTCATTCCTTGTGTTTCCGACAATAAAGCCGCAGGGGGCTTCCTACATGTCGTTGTGTCCATTAAGAATACTTTTTTTAGTCTTGATTGCAAAGTTACCATAAATACCACAATAAGACAACCATTGTGTTGTATTTCTACTAAACGAATTCAAAACCATCTTTATCCTTACTTATTCGATAACGAGTTCGATTACCAAGAAATGACGAACCATAAGATGCTCGTGCCTTTATCGTTCTGATATAACATTAATGCAAAAAAATGGTACACCTCCTAATTGTTTATTTAGGTATGTACCAATCTTTTAAAGATTCATCGCTTAATCAAAGAAGAGTTTTTACACCACTTCTTTCAAGTGCTTTTTTATAAATCTCAGAATCTTAATATCTTCTCGGGTTATAACCGCCTCTTCTGTCACGATTACCACCATTGCGTGATCTTTCAACTTTGGGGCGTGCAACGCTTACCGAAATAATCATAACAGATGATATATAAATTATTTTTTGACGGTAAATTCAAAATTCAAATTGGCTCCTTTATTTATGTCTAAGTTTATATCTTGCATAACTTGAAGTATTTGAGAACCGTTGGAATCATAAGCGACACACTTTAATGTATGAATGGTTTGAGGATGAACGAGAAAAGCGACCTTGTCATCTTTGTTGGTGTTATGGACAACCACTTGATTAGATTTGTTGTTGTATTCATCTTTTGGAATTACATAAGAGGGGTCATACATGGCTTGATCCGGATACATACAGGTTGTGATTTCTCCTGACAAAAATCCGTCAGGAGCGAACTCCAATTCCACCTTTGCAATATCAACTGTTGCTGTCGGATTCTCATTTCTAAATCTCAAAGTAATTAAAGAACAGGATGGCTTTAATGATACCTGAGCGGGATTAGGCAGGTCATATCCAGGCATACCTTTGAGGGCAGCGTAACACGGAATCTGTCCCATTCCTACAGTTTCAATGGAAGCACCGTATGAATTAGCTTGTGAGATTCTCGTAAGTTCAGTGTCTTCGGTAATGTCATAGATATATTCCTCTATTTCGGATTTGTATGTAAATGTCGCACATAACACATCTCCATTCTTACCTGCAACAACCATTTCAGGTACATTTGAAATTCCATATCCATTATCCGTTTTTGGGAGATCCACATAATATTTATTGAAGCAACTATCAAATAAAAGTTCATAGTCTTGTCCATTGATATTCACCTTATCCCCATTATTGAAAGCTTTTGTTCTTGGTGAATTTGCTCCTATTTCTATATAAATACGTTGCCCGTTACCCCGTTGATTTGTTGTATTGGTGTATAAAATTTCTCCACTTTTTGATTTAATATGCAAATGCCCTGTACGTCCTGATATTTCTGTACTTGGTGATACTTTAATTTTGAGCATATATAGATTTGTACAAAGTTCCTCTGTCTCTGCAGTTATCCAATCTACGTCGCTTTCTACGACAAAATCATTATAAGAAATTGCGTAATATTCTTTTATTCCTCCTTGAACATCTGTATCATAGCCATCTGTCGAAAGGTTTTCTCCCATACTTATTACATGAAAACCGCTTGAATACTCTTTGTTTAACATTGCATAAAACGGAGGAATCTTAAAATCAACTATTCCATTCTTATTGTAGTATGTTATCAAATGCCTAACCACATCAGAAATGGACACTTGTCGGTATTCATTAAAAATGTCTTGCAATAGTTTTTCCGATAAATTTCCTTTAGTTTCAAATTCGGATGAAATATCAGAAATGATTTTTTGGACTTCTCCAGCGTTTCTTCCTTCTTGAATCAGACATGATACAGCTAATAATATTGCATTTGAATTTCCATCTTCTGAAATGTTCATTTCCTCGAAGCCAAGCGTAACGCTTTCAGGCTGAAATGAAAAAATGCTAATAAGTTCTCTTTCTGCTTGTTTTTTTGCAACCTCAAAAGATTTGCCCTCATTGATAAGTTTTTTGATACGCCCACTTGTAAGCGTCGTAAGTAGATTAATATTGATTTTTTCCTGTGAAGAACTTGCTAGGGCATTAAGATATATTGGAGATGTAGATGTTTCTCCTGTGTTTTCAATGAAATAATAGCCCTCTGCCTTTAATTCAAGATACGGAGCTGTAACTTCTGCAGAAATGGCAAAAGACCCTAAATCATCTTTAATTACACTAGGAAAACTTTCCCCTGTCGCAAGTAACTTATCATTTAGGGCATAAGCAGTAATAGTTGCTCCTTTTATAAACTGCCCTTTTTGTGCATAACCAGAAATTGAAAAATCAGATGATAAATCTTCATTTTCTTTTTCACAAGACATTAGTATTCCTACGGATAGTAATACAAAAAACAGCTTGATGTACTTCATATTTTAATAGTTTATTTTCTCATTGTCAAACCAAAAGAAAGCGTGAACTGCACAGCCACGTCTTTATTTGGAGGTCGTAGGAAACCTTGCATACAGATGTAGTAATAGCAGCCCACGCTATAGCGTGAGAACCACTATGCCATCTGAGTATGCAATTTGAAAATTTCCTACGTTTCCAAATACTTGATGCGCATAACGCTTCTTCAATTTCTAATATGTCTTGGAAAGGGTTATCCCAATCCAACTACAAAAATAGCCAAAATTCATGATAGTCTTCTATTTATAAGCGGTTTCTTTTCACTTAGAATACAATTTTATTCGATGTCACTTCATAATAAGTAATATTTTGACCTCATCTCTTATTCCTAATTTCATTTATCCAAGCATAAATTCCTTTGAGTTCGTATAAATTACCTGCGTTGTGCCCAATTTGTTACTCGCCACTTTTTTTCAATAATAAGCTGCACATATACAGTGTTTTATCAATAGCTATAAAGAAAGTCCACCATTATTTTTTCACGTTACCGCCGGATGACAAATATATCCGCTATACGATGGAAAAAGCGATGTATTTAGTCGATGAGACGGGGTTGGCACAATACAACACGCTCAAGGAAAAGGGTTTCTACTCCAACATTTTGGGTACGAGTTCGGTGTTCTCCATCTATTGCGACAGCGTGGCTTTCAACAAGGAGAAGATGGAGTTCACCTACTACGGACGGCAGCGCATCGAGCGACGGAGCAATATCCTGATGCGTGAACTGGTGACGGCAGGACAGCTCAAGCGTGTACCCCGAACAGAGAACAATCCGCATGGGCTGCTTATCGTGAACTGGCGTACCCTGCTGAACAAGGACATCGAACAGAAAACGAAGATCAACTACTAAACAACGGAGTTTATGAATATCAAGGGATTCAGGCGGATGCTCTTCGGTGAAAAGATGCCGGACAAGAACGATCCGAAATACAAAGACCGTTACGAGCGGGAGGTGTCCGCCGGACGAAAGTTCGCCCAAGCGACACGTATCGACAAGGCTGCCGCCAAGGTACAGGGATTCGCCAACGCGCACCGGATACTTTTTCTGGTCATCGTCTTCGGTTTCGCTATCGGAGGGTTCACTTGGAACATCTATCGCATTACGATGGCATACCGCAACAGCCGGCCGACACGCACGGCGACGGAAATGCAGGATTCGGTGCTGCGGGAAAGACACAAGAGGCTGCAAGGGGGTGAAATAAGGGAAAATCGGAACGAGAACAAGAAATATGAACCGCAATAAAGGAGTGCTTATGAATACACGATTTGAAAAATCAGTCCGCTCGTCGGACGAATGGTACACCCCGAAGGAGGTGCTGAAAGCGTTAGGCAGGTTCGACCTTGACCCTTGCGCCCCTGTCCATCCGTTGTGGCCGACCGCCGAGGTCATGTATGACCGGGACATGGACGGATTGTCCCTGAAATGGGAAGGGCGTGTATGGCTCAATCCTCCGTACTCGCGTCCCCTTATCGAACAGTTTGTCCGAAAGTTGGCGGAACACGGCAACGGCATCGCGCTGTTGTTCAACCGTTGCGATTCCAAAATGTTTCAGGACGTCATTTTCGAGAAAGCGACGGGCATGAAATTCCTGCGCCACCGCATCCGGTTTTACCGCCCGGACGGAACACGCGGCGATTCTCCCGGTTGCGGCAGCATCCTGATCGCATTCGGAGTGGAAAACGCAGAAGTGCTGAAAAACTGCAGCATTGAAGGCAAGTATGTACAACTCAATTAAAAGATGTATGATGAAGATATTTGATAAAATCAATTTCAGGGAGCCGAAGTATATGCTTCCGGCTGTCCTGTATATCCCGCTTCTGGTTGCATCGTACTTCATCTTCGACCTGTTTCAGACCGAAACGGCGGAGATTCCGGACAAGACGCTGCAGACAACGGAGTTTTTGAACCCCGATTTGCCGGATGCCCGGCTTAAAGGCGGTGACGGCATAGGCAGCAAGTACGAGAACATGGCCAAATCATGGGGTAAGATACAGGATTACTCCGCAGTGGATAACATAGAACGAGATGAACCCGATGACAACAAGGAAGAATATGAATCGCAATACACGGTGGACGACATCGCCCTGCTCGATGAGCAACAGCAGGAAAAGGCTGCGGCAGCGCAAATTGCCGATGCCAAGACGCGCGAGCAAGAAGCTCTCGCGGAACTGGAGAAAGCCCTTGCCGAAGCAAGGTTGAGAGGACGCAATGAGGTATTACCGGCGACCGATACGGACAGTACCGCATCGGCGCAACCCCCGACGGCAACCATAGAGGTTAAGGGAAAAATAGAGGAAGAGAGCCGTTCGGTAAAAGCCCCGTCAGAGAACGAACCGCCCAGCGAAGTGGTACGCAAGGTAAAGACGGCTTCGGATTACTTCAATACGCTTGCGGTCAATGCCCGTGAACCGAAACTGATAAAGGCCATTATCGACGAGGACATCAAAGCGGTGGACGGCTCGCGTGTGCGGTTGCGTCTGCTCGACGACGTGGAGATCAACGAGTGCGTGGTCAAACGAGGGTCGTATCTGTATGCCACCATGAGCGGCTTCTCGTCGGGGCGTGTGAAGGGGAACATCACCAGCATTCTCATCGAGGACGAACTGGTGAAGGTCAGCCTGTCCCTTTACGACACGGACGGCATGGAGGGGCTTTATGTACCGAACAGCCAGTTCCGGGAAACGAGCAAGGATGTGGCAAGCGGTGCGGTGTCGGGGAATCTGAACATGAATACCGGCAGTTACGGCAACAGTCTCTCGCAATGGGGAATGCAAGCCGCTACGAATGCCTACCAGAAAACGAGCAATGCCATCGGCAAAGCTATCAAAAAAAATAAGGTAAAGCTGAAATACGGCACTTTCGTCTATCTGGTGAACGGACGTGAGAAACAGTAAAAACGGAAGCCATGATAGAGATTGACAACATATATAATATGGACTGTATCGAGGGCATGAAGCTCATGGCGAACGGCAGTGTCGATGCCGTGATAGCGGATTTGCCTTACGGCGTGTTGAACCGTAGCAACAAGGCGGTACACTGGGACAGGCAGATACCGCTCGAAGCGTTGTGGGAACAGTACCGCAGGATCACCAAGCCGGGAAGCCCCGTTATCCTCTTTGCGCAGGGCATCTTCTCGGCGCGGCTCATGCTCTCGCAACCCCGGATGTGGCGGTATAACCTCGTGTGGCGGAAAGACCGGGTAACGGGTCACCTGAATGCCAACCGGATGCCGCTACGCCAGCATGAGGACATCATCGTGTTCTACGACCGTCAGCCGGTATATCATCCTCAGATGATGCCGTGTCCACCGGAACGGAAAAATCATGGACGGCGCAAGACGGACGGTTTCACGAACCGCTGTTACGGTGAAATGAAACTGGCTCCGGTGCGTGTTGCCGAAGACAAGTACCCGACCTCTGTCATTTCCATACCCAAGGAACACAAGACAGGAGCATTCTATCATCCGACACAGAAGCCGGTAGCCTTGATAGAGTACCTGATGCGCACCTATACCAACGAGGGCGATGTGGTGCTGGACAACTGCATCGGTTCGGGTACGACCGCCATTGCCGCCATCCGCACGGGACGGCATTACATCGGATTCGAGATTGAACCGACGTATTGCGAAATTGCCGGACGACGGATTCGGGAGGAACTGGAACGTGGTCATGGGATTAAAGAAAGCGAAATAAGGGAAATAAAGAAATAAAAAAATAAAAAATATCAACAGAAACGATATGAACAAGAAAATAATTATAACTGCATTTCTTCTGGCGGCAGGACTTTTTGCCACACGGAACGCACAGGCTCAGCGTACATACGAAGAGATGGAACGGCTGACTGTCAATGAACAGGTAACGACCGTCATCACAGCCTCGGAACCGGTCCGCTTCGTGGATATTTCCACAGACAAGGTGGCGGGCGACCAACCCATTGAGAACATCATCCGGTTAAAGCCCAAAGAGACGGGACACGAGGACGGTGAAGTGCTGGCCATCGTCACCATCGTAACGGAACGCTATCGCACGCAGTATGCACTCATCTACACCACGCGGATAAGCGAGGCGGTGGCAGACAAGGAAATTCAGCTACAGGAACGGGATGCCTACAACAATCCTACGGTCTCGATGTCCACAGCCGACATGGTGCGTTTTGCAAGACGGGTGTGGAACTCGCCCGCGAAAATCCGCAACGTGGCGACCAAGGCGCACCGAATGGTGATGCGCCTGAACAATATTTACTCGGTGGGCGACTACTTCTTCATCGACTTTTCCATCGAGAACAAAACGAACATCCGTTTCGACATCGACGAGATACGGGTGAAACTGTCGGACAAGAAACTTTCGAAGGCAACTAACGCGCAGACCATCGAGCTGACTCCTGCCCTGGTATTGGAACACGGCAAGACGTTCAAGCACGGCTACCGGAACGTGATTGTCGTGAAAAAGATGACCTTTCCGAACGACAAGCTGCTGACTATCGAAATGACGGAACAACAAATCAGCGGGCGCAATATCAGCCTGAACATCGACTACGAGGATGTGCTGTCGGCCGATTCATTTAACACCGCTTTATTGGAGGAGGAATGACGATGAAAAAGACGTTGAAAACAGTTTTGTTACTGATGCTTGTCTGCATAGGGTTTGCCACCAATGCCCATGCGCAACGCAACGGCGGCCGCCTCTCGCTCGGCGTGGGATTGCTGTATGAGAACGGCATGGACGTAACGCTTGCTTACGAGCATGAAATGAACTACCGTCATGCGTGGGAGTTCTTCGCCAACGGCTATCTGAAATGGACGGAATGTAAATCTTGCGGTCATATTTGTCCGGAATCCTTCTGGCGCAACTACCGCACTTATGGTTTCGGTGTGGCGTACAAACCTTGTGTGGTGCGTGGACGCAACCATTACGGCAACTTGCGTATCGGAGCTTCGGCAGGGAGCGACACGAACAAGTTTCTTGCCGGAATCCATGTGGGTTACGAGCACAATTATGAGCTGCGGTCGGGATGGACGCTGTACTGGCAGGTCAAGAGTGACATGATGATAAAAGGGGCGGATTTGCTGCGGACAGGTATCGTGCTGGGTGTAAAACTGCCGATAAAATAAAGGAAAAACAAAAAAACGGAAATGACATGATACGAAAGATTCAATGGATTGCAATGGTAGTGGCGGCGGTATTGTGCGCTGCCTGTGACGCCCATATCGACGTACCCGATACGGCGGTACGTCCGGGGCATATTCTCTGCGAGGACGGCACGGCATTGTCCTATGCGCAGTATGAACAATCGGGGAAGCGGGCAATAGCGGTTGTCTTTGATACCGAACGCCGTGAAGGAACGGAAGGGAACGGCTATGCGGTTTACCTGTGGGACATTGCTCCGGCGGCATTCGCCGACAGCCTCGGTGTCGCACAAGGGACGTCGGCCGACATCGGGGCATTGGACGGGAACATGAACACCTTTGCGCTGTACGACACAAGGGAGACGGCTTCGCCTATGGCGGAAGCGGTCTTTGACCTGTGGCGGTACGGACAGAGTGCCTATATCCCGTCGGTAGCACAGATGCGGTTGCTGTATGCTGTCCGGGAAACCGTCAATCCTGTCATTGAACGGTGCGGCGGTCATCCGTTGCCGTTGGATGAATACGATTGCTGGTACTGGACATCGACGGAAGTGTCCGGACAAGAGACGGCGAAAGCGTGGCTTTACTCGACAGGAAGCGGCGCGATGCAGGAGACACCTAAGACACAGGCGCATAAGCTGCGGCCTATAATTACCATGAACAAATAAAATGTGCAACGATATGAATATAGATATGCTTTTCTGTATAGTATTGATGGTATTGGGGGCTTTCCTCATATACTATCCCATCAAAGATGAATCACCTCGGCAAAAACTGAAAAAGCTCGCCGATTCTGTTGCGTCTGATAAAAAGGACATTGATTATCTGATTCAACGCTTCAGCTACCTTTTGGATAACATGGCGGCAGACAATGGGAAAGGTTCGGCTCTGAGATGCCAGATTGCCAAATTGGAGGAAGTTGTCAAGGAGTTGAACGGCAAACGCAAGGAACTTGAGTTAAACAACCGGTCGATGACGGATGTTAATGACGAATTGAAGCGAAGCAATGCCGAACTTTTAAGGAAGGCTTCTGAATTGCGTGATGAGATACAGCAACAGGAAATTAAAATCCAACAGCAGGAAGAATACATCAATTCTGTCCAGAGAGTCAAAGAAGGGCTTGAGATAGCCTTGGACAACATTCAGGCAGAAGAGGTGCATTATCTCTCACAGCCGATATTCAGCATGAAAATGACGCCTATAGTCAGAAGCAAACTCGAATCTCATGGGATATTGTATGTCGGCGACCTGATTCAGCTCAACGAGGAATATCTCATGGAAATCTGGGGTTTAGGACCGGTAGCACTTGAAAGAATAAAGACGAAACTGAACGAAAACGGTGTGTGGTTCGGTATGGATGTCATACGAATCAACGACCGTTGGTATCGTCGGAAACAAGAATTAACAACGGATTGATTCATGGAAGAGAGCAAAGAATTACAAGGGTTCTACAAGATATTCCGTGCGGTCATCTATATCTCCGTGCTGATGGAGTTCTTCGAGTATGCCATCGACCCTGCCATGCTCGACCACTGGGGTGGCATACTGATTGATATTCACGGGCGCATCAAGCAGTGGATGATTTACAATGACGGTAATCTTGTGTACAGCAAGATTGCGACGTTCCTGCTTATCTGCATCACCTGTATCGGTACGAGGAACAAGAAGCATCTGGAGTTCGATGCCCGGAGACAGGTGTTATATCCGCTAATCAGCGGACTGTTCCTGATTGTGTTCTCCGTGTGGTTGTACCATCATCCGATGGAAACGAGGCTCTACACGTTGCCACTAAATATCATCTTCTACATGGCGACCACGCTTGTCGGTGTGATATTGGTACATATCGCACTGGATAACATCTCGAAGTTCATCAAGGAGGGACTGGGTAAAGACCGGTTCAACTTTGAGAATGAAAGTTTCGAGCAGAGCGAAGAGAAGGTTGAGAACCAGTATAGCGTGAATATACCGATGCGGTACTATTACAAAGGTAAATTTCGCAAGGGATGGGTGTCGATAAGCAACTGTTTCAGAGGAACATGGGTAGTCGGAACTCCGGGCAGCGGTAAGACGTTCAGCATCATAGAACCGTTCATCCGCCAACATAGTGCCAAGGGCTTTGCGATGGTGGTCTATGACTACAAATTTCCGACACTTGCCACTAAACTTTACTATCATTACAAGAAAAACCAGAAGCTCGGAAAACTGCCCAAAGGGTGCAAGTTCAACATCATCAACTTCGTGGATGTGGAGTACAGCAAACGGGTGAACCCCATTCAGGCAAAGTACATCAATAATCTTGCGGCGGCGAGCGAAACGGCGGAAACCCTGTTGGAATCCCTGCAGAAAGGCAAGAAAGAGGGAGGCGGAGGCAGTGACCAGTTCTTTCAGACTTCTGCCGTGAACTTTCTTGCCGCCTGTATCTACTTTTTCGTGAACTACGAGCGGGAACCCTACGATGCAAACGGAAAGAAACTATATGCGGAGAAACGGCAAGATCCGCAGACGAAGTTCTGGAAGCCGACGGGTGTCGTTCGTGACCGTGAGGGTGGCAGCATCGTGGAACCTGCCTATTGGCTGGGAAAATACTCGGATATGCCGCATATCCTTTCATTTCTCAATGAGAGCTACCAGACTATTTTTGAGGTACTGGAGACGGACAACGAGGTCGCGCCGTTGCTCGGCCCGTTCCAGACGGCCTTCAAGAACAAGGCAATGGAACAATTAGAGGGTATGATTGGTACGCTGCGTGTCTATACCAGCCGTTTGGCCACCAAGGAATCCTACTGGATATTCCACAAGGATGGGGACGACTTCGACCTGAAAGTTAGTGACCCCAAGTCACCCAGTTATCTGCTGATAGCCAACGATCCGGAAATGGAAAGTATCATCGGAGCGTTGAACGCTCTGATATTGAACCGTCTCGTTACCCGTGTGAACACCGGGCAGGGGAAGAATATTCCGGTCAGCATCATCGTGGATGAGCTGCCGACACTGTATTTCCACAAGATAGACCGACTGATAGGTACGGCGAGAAGCAACAAGGTAAGCGTAACGCTGGGTTTTCAGGAGTTGCCGCAGTTGGAGGCTGACTACGGAAAAGTGGGAATGCAAAAAATCATCACGACAGTGGGCAACGTGGTAAGCGGTTCAGCTCGCGCAAAAGAGACACTGGAATGGTTGTCGAATGACATTTTCGGCAAGGTAGTACAGGTCAAAAAGGGCGTGACCATCGACCGGGATAAGACGAGCATCAATCTCAATGAGAATATGGACAGCCTTGTACCCGCCTCGAAAATTTCGGATATGGCGACGGGATGGATTTGCGGACAGACGGCCAGGGATTTCGTGAAGACGAAAACCGGTACAGGAGGCTCGATGAACATTCAGGAATCGGAAGAGTTCAAGACTACAAAGTTCTTCTGCAAGACGGATTTCGATATGAAGGAGATAAAAGCGGAGGAAGCGGCCTATGTACCGCTACCGAAGTTCTACACCTTTAAGTCGAGGGAGGAACGGGAACGCATCTTGTATAAAAATTTCATACAAGTCGGACAGGATGTAAAAGACATGATAACGGATGTACTGAACAAGCGTGGGGCGAAATAAATCAAAATCCCTGCAATAATCACGAAATTATTGCAGGGATTTTTATATTCAATTTCAGTTACCCAAAATCTTGTGGGCATAAAGCCGGTTTTACGGACGTAAATGAATTATCTGACAGTTTCCGATTTGGAATCGTTTTCCGATAGCAGATTTTGTAATTTGTCGATGTCCGGTAGAGTCTTGCGCAGATTCTCCGGCATTTCTTGGGCTGTGCGGTATGTCGCCACGCCCATAGGCTTATCATAGTCGCGCACCATGATTTCGACAAACTTGCGGTTGGCATCCTGGCATAGGACAATACCGATTGAAGGGTTCTCGTGCGGTTTCTTGTCGGTCATGTCATACACCGTCAGGTAGCCGCTAAGCTGTCCGAGATAATTCGGGCGGAACTTGCCCCGTTTCAACTCCACGATTACGCTGGCATTCAGTTCTCTGTTGAAGAATACAAGGTCAGCAAACATTTCTTCTCCGGCAACTATCAGGCGATGCTGACTGTCGATAAAAGTGAAGTCGTTTCCAAAACGGAGAATGAACTGCTTGATATTGGTTACGATTTGGTTTTCGATGACCTTTTCGTTCCAGTCCTGTTCGCGTTCTCCCACATTCTCCAGATTAACCATTTCGAGCATATACTCATCCTTGAACGCCAATATCGCTTTTACGGCATAAATGGCTTCGGGCAGCACTTGAAGGAAGTTGCTCGGCAAAGATCCGCGATTTGAATAGATGTCTTCTTTCAAGTAATTTTTGAGAGAGGATAGCGACCACGCATTTTGAGCGGCACAATGGATATAGAACAACCGTTCCGCGATGTCTTTTGAACGAGTCAGGATTTCAATATGATGTGAAAAGCTGATCTTGACAAAATCGTCCCAGGTAAATTCGGTATTGACCGGTTGCCCGATAAGTTGCAGCAGTAGATGCTCGTCAATATCCAATTCGCCCAACGCTGTTGGATGAATTAAAGCCGTACCCTTTTCCGACGAATGGTTTTCCAATTCGCCCAACACTGTTGGACGAATTAAAAACGTCCTCCATTCCTCATAGAATGAGCGCATCCGTTTCAACCCCGATTCAGAAAAGCCGTGCAGACCGGGCAACTCCCGTTGAAGGAGCTTTGATATGGTAGGCAATGCTTTAGTACCCCAACAGCCGATGCGGGAATTTTCAGACACGAATTTCCCCACTCCAAAATACAACGAGAGAGTTTCTTTGTTGACCGCAGCCGCACTTCTATACCGGCAGCGTTCGATGGCATGTTTGATTATCTCTACTGCCTCTGCATATTGTGTATAATCCGATGGGATAACCTGTTGTTCCATATACATACGTTTTTGTGCCGCAAAGGTACGAAAAATACGGGATATACAGGGCAGAATGCCAACATATTATAGTGCCGCGTGGGTCTTATTCGGTATTTTTAGCGTTCCGGTGTCTTGCACTCGCTTTGCTGCCAATCTACTCACTCAGATGTTCATGCGTCTGGGGCGTGCCGAGAAAGCTGGTAGCGGTGTGGATAAGATTGTGAGCGGTTGGCAGTCTTTGGGTTGGCCGCTTCCTACTGTAGCCGAGGAAACACGTCCGGACTATGTTGTGCTGACCTTGCAGTTAGGGATGAAAACCCGACAAGAAAACCCGCAAGAAAACCTCGCAAGCAGGATTTGAGAAAAGAGCAAATCTTGGAGTTCTGTGTTGAGCCGCAATACCTATCTGATATTTTGCAACATTTAGGATTGAAAGATAGGGAAAATCTTATGGAGGTCTATATCAATCCGATGATTGGTACAGGGGTATTGGAAATGACGGAGCCGGACAATCCCACAAGCCGTAACAACGGTAAAAGTGGAACAAGGACTTCAAAAGTGAGTTTATAATAGGATATTGCGGCTTGGACGCATCCAACCGCACACGAAAACACCGCCCACGTAGAAAAATGGGCGGTGTTATTCGGTCGCTCGCTTATTCAGGCTCGTGTACCGCTTAAAAGTACGGCAAGTTGCCGGTCGCAGAATTTGTCGTATTCCTCTTTGTCCGTACCGCTTTCGACGGCTCGGTCAATGACATCGCCCAACTCGTCGAAGCATACTTCCTCATTGACGCACTCCGCACCGTTCTCTTTCAGCAGATATACCTCATAATAATCGGAGCCGTTGAGTGCGATAACGACATTTCCGGCGTGCAACCGCCCGTTTACTTTAATCCGCAATGCCGGCAAATCCCGGAATACCGTAGCGACAAAATCGCCGATTCCCCACGACATAAGAATGGGCATGGGTGTAAGTGATACCAATTGTTCTTTGATGGTCTGTGCGATGTGCATTACATACTCTTTATCCATAACTTTGATTTTTAATATGATTATTGATTTATGTTAGTTGAACCATTCGGGGTTATCCTCTTTTAATTCCGTGATGAGTTCATCGTCCGGTAATTTGAGGGTTTTCGCATCGGTGAAAAAGAAAACCTCGTCATATATTTGTTCGGCTTCCTTACTTGCAAAACCTTCGTTTTCGTCCTCGAAACTGCCCGGATGAAGTGCATCGAGCAGAGCGGTAGAGCCGATAAGTAATTCTTCACCTTCGTTGGATTTCACGATACGGCAGATGTAGATATTGCCGTCAAATTGTAGTTCTTTCGTTTTCATACATCTGTTATCTTAATGGGATGTGTTTCCCGTGAGCCTTGAGGTATTCCATGATGCACTTCGCTTCCTCGTGCGATGCACGGTTGCGGTCGTCGTAGTTGCGTGTCTCGTCCGCCATGACCACGATACACTCTTTTACCAACCTGTAAAGGCTTTGCTGCAGTGTGGGGTGCATTTCGGGGATAGCGGCTGCAAACCGTTTGGGGTTGAAGCCGTAATCGTTCACTGCCCTTTCCCAGTCTTTGGCGAGCTGGTACTCCTTGCTTTCCTTGATGTTGTCCATAATCTTGAATTTTAATGATTTGTTTTTTTCTTCCCTCCGTTCGGTTCCTTTCTGTCGGAACCGCTTTGGGATTTTATGGATGCGGTACACGGTTGTCGGTACAGCTTCATACGGAAGGCTTTTCCTGCCAATTACTCTTTCTGAGGAAAGGAAGAATTTGCAGGAAATTCACTTTAAGCCGCCGGATCAAGCGCGACGGCCGACCTTTGCATCTGATAAAACCAAACCGGGGCTGACAGGGGACGAAGCCGGGGAAACGCTATAAAAGGGAAGTTGAAAATGGTAAAAAAGAGAGGAAACGGAAGCTATGAATGGAAGAAGGGCGGGTGGTGACGGGTTCGTCAGAAAGTTAGAAGAGGTACTTGGGTCCTTTGTCCGGAGCATACAAAAATGAATAGAGGGCGGATTTCTCCCTCCCCCTATCCGTTATGACAACAACATTTGTCAGGCAGCTATTTCTTCCGCTTGCGGTTCGGTCTGTGCTTCCGCTTCGGGTTGCGGTTCATCGGGTTGTTCCGCTTCCTGCGTGGCTTGTTCCTGCAAAGCGGCTTTCTTTTCCTCGATGCGTTGGTGTCGCTTTTCGTACACTTCATTATATCCGTCTTGGATATTGGCAAGTTCTTCGGGCATATGCTTTTGAGCGAAGTCAAGCAACAGGGAGGCTGTGGCGTTGTTACCGAATGCGTCCTTGAAATTGGCAATCAGATAATCCCTGCGGATAACGGCTTTCTGCTTGGCGGTAAGGTTCTCGATGATGCGCATTTTGTCCTCGCTCGTAAGGTAGTAATAAGAGCCTTTATCTTCAATTCCCACCTCATTGAAATGCTCTTTGCGGAGTGAGGAGAGCAGGAAGAAATACACCATTTTCTCCTCGTCCTGCCCAAATTTGCGCTCTGACATATCGACCTCTAAAATCCGCTTTTTGGTGTCTTCAACGGTCTTTTCGAGGGCAATCTCCTTGTTGCGTTTGTCCTGCTTTTCCAACTTCTCGATAGGTGAAAGCGGCATTTTGGTTGCCGTACCGTTTGCGGTTGTAGCGGTATTTGCAACATAGCACAGTGTAATGTCGTTGCTCTCAATACGGAGATAGAGGGAGATTTCTCCTGCTTCGCTTCGGGTGCGGATTGCTTCGCATTTCTCGGTGTAGCCGTTCAATTTCTGCTCGTAATCCTTTACTGCTTCCTCGTATTCCTCGGTGGTATCGTAATCCTCTTTTTGAGGAGCTTGGGGGCATTCGGGGTATTTCGTTGCATAGGTTTTAAGACTTTCCACCTCGTAGCCTATAGCGGTAAGTCGGTCGACGACGGCTTCATTGTAATTGTAGCTTTCGTGGCAGAGGGGAACGGCAGGGTGCTGTTCCATGAGCCGCATAGCCTTTTCGGTAAGGTGCGATGTGTTCATTTCCACAAGACAAGCACGGTTGGCGCAATTTCCGCAACTACCCTCACAGAATAACATCATGTTATTGGTATTGTGGGGACATGAAAGACAAAGGGTTTTGTCAAATGAATAGCGATTGAGGTCTGCGGTATATTGCCGTTCGATGCTCTGTGCCACCTCGGAGGCTTTCATGCCTCGCCAACTATTGTACTGCACCCCCTCTTTCAGATGTTGGTCGTACACCTCACGCTGTATCTCTTCCCCATAACGGCAGATTTCACTTGCCACGCTGATTGTGATTTCGTCCTGTTCCAACAGCACGGCGATTTCGGGTATCAAGGAAACGAATTTAAGTCGTGTACGGATATACGCTTCCGTCTTGCCGAACTGCACGGTCAAGGATTGGACATCGTGGCGACCGCTGTCTATGAGTTTTTGGTAGGCATTGGCTTCCTCAATCGGGGTAACATCCTTGCGATGCAGGTTCTCGGTGATTGCCATTTCCTCGGCTGTCTCGTCTGAAATTTCCATGACGGTAGCCGGAATTTCCGCCAATTCAGCCATGAGGGAAGCACGGTATCTGCGTTCTCCAAAGACAATCTCGAAACGGTTGTCCGCAATAGGGCGCACACCGATAGGCTGAAGCACTCCCTGCTGACGGATGCTCTCGGCAAGTTCCGCAAGGCTTGTCTCGTCAAAGTTCTTGCGTGGGTTGTAACTGCTCGACTGAATGTCTGCCAATGCTACCGATGTGATGTTCTTCTCTACTGCTTGAACTGCTGTTGTTGCCATAATCATAAAATTTAATTGGTTGATATTTGTTTTGTTATTTTTCCCTCTTTTCGGTTCTTTTTTCTGCCTGAACCGCTTGGGATTTACAGATGCTTCAAGGGACTGACGAACAAGCTATTTTCAACGCTTTTTCCGGAAAATTACTCTTTCACGGAAAGGAAGAATTTTACGAGAAATGCACTTCAAAGCGATGAAATCAAGCGCGGCAGTCCAAATTTGCGTCTGGAAAACCAACCGGCGATGGCAGGAACGAGACCGGACAAGCGGCAAGAGGAATGGATAGAAAGGGGAAATGCAGCATTGCAGCTATAAGAGGCGAATAGAGCAGGAGAACAGCCAGGGGTATAAACGGGAAAACCGCTACCTTGTGGACATGTGCCATAAGATAGCGGTATGGTATAAAAGTTGATTGGGCGGATTGCCGCCCCGGTTATTTCTCGTGCTTTTCCAAATACTCTTTCATCGCCTCGTTCACAATATTTCGGAGCGACATATTCTTCTCGATAGCGAGGTATTTCATCCGGGTATGAATACTCTTGTCGATAACAAAATTGCAATGCACGGCAGGTTCTTTTTCCGCTTTGACCGGTGCAGGCTCTTTCTTTTGCGTGGACTTCCCGGTGGATGACAGCAAGCCGTCCAGTCCGCTTCTCATGCCGTTTTTCAATGAATCACTTTTGCTCATATCGTCTTTACTTTAATTTCAACACTTCTTTTGCTAACTCCATGTAGTCCTTTGCCCCGTTGCTGTTCTTGTTGTATTCAAAGATGTTCAGACCCTTTATCGGAGCTTCGGCCAATGCCACATTGTCCCGGATGACGGTCTTGAACACTTTGTCGCAGAATGATTCGTTGATGAGTTCCGCAACACTCTTGTTGAGCGTCTTGCGCTTGTCAAACTGTGTGATGACAATTCCGCCGATGTTCAGATTCGGGTTCAAACGGGTTTTGACAATCTCGACCACATTTGTAATCTTCGCCATTCCGCGCATGGCGAGGAATTGCGCCTGTACCGGGATAATCAAGAAATCCGCAGATGTAAGTGCGTTGAGTGTCAGCAAACCCAGCGAGGGCGGACAGTCAATCAGGATATAGTCGAATTTACGGGTTTCAAGCAATTTTGCAATCAGCCCTTTCAGTATTAATTCCCGCCCCGGCTCATTGATAAGCTCGGATTCTGCCGCTGACAAATCAAGGCAGGACGGTACAACGGAAAGGCCATTATTTAACTCGAATACCGTTAACGGGTATTCACCTTTCATTGCTCCGTACACCGTCCGTTCCTCTTCGATGGAGAGACCGCAGGATTCCGTGAGGTTTGCCTGACCGTCCATGTCGATGAGCAGTACACGCTTTTTCTTCTGCTGCAATGCGGCAGCAAGATTGATGGTGGTGGTCGTCTTTCCGACACCGCCCTTGTGGTTCAAAACAGCGATTATCTTTGCCATAAATTCCTATCTTTATTTCTGATACAAAGATACTACTATTTTTAGTATTTACTATGATTAGTGTGTACTATTTTACTACTTTATTACATTTTAGTATCGTAGTATCTACTACTATACTAAAATACTGATTGACTAAATGTAGTGCATACTATCCTTTGCAACGGGAGATTTCCTGATATCCTACTTTACTAACATTAGTATGTACTACATTTAGTATCGACTGTATAGCAGTGAAGTAAAGCCTATTTGGGAGGTGTATATAAATGGATATTGCCGCCATCAGATCGGAGTACAAGAAAAATCCCCCTGTCGAGTTATCGCAACCGAACAGAGGGAAAAGGTTAAGATATGATTATGGTTTAAGCGGCCTTAGTAGTAGGTTCGTATTCGGCAGCCGTTGTTTCGGATGGAGTTAGAGAGCGTTCCGCATCCTTGAGACTTTCGTCAATCTTCCGCTGCAGCTCCTTGCACTCCAGTTTGAGTTTTACCAATTCATCGGCTTTGCTCCACTGGCGGCCAACGATGTCCTGCAATATGGGGATTTCGCTTTCAATCCGCTCCACCGTCTTTTGTTGCTTCTCAATAAGTGAGGGCAATTTGTTTAGTGTAGCCTGCGGATATTGAGCAGATTCCACGAAGCCAAGCGGTAACGCACCTGTCAGTCCACAACGGTATTTAAGCCCGCTTGTCCCCTCGACAAAGAACGTGTTTCGGTCAAATGTACCGTTTATGCTGTACTCGCTGCGTACCAGCAAATTCAGCCCTGTAAACGTGCCAATCGTACCATACGCTCCGCTACGGTAGGTTTTGGCGATGCGGTGTAATTCCCGGCCTGTTTCCTCGGCTGTAGCTTGTGGCAGGTTGAGAAGTTGTGTTACTTTTGTCCCCTCGTAAGAGTTGAAGTATTCCCAATCCTTGATGAAACCGGCCTTTGTACGCTGTGTCTTTGCCATATCTTCCTGTCCGGCGGTTATTTTCCGCTCGGCACGGATGCGTTCTTTCTTGAAAATGGTCTGTTCCTTTTCCAACTGCATAATCTTGTTGTCGAGTTTTGCCTTGTTCAGCAAATCGGTGTTGCCGGAAAGGATTGCCACGAACTCGGCGAAGTTCATGCCGTTGTCCTCGTCCATGCCGCCCTCGTCGATACGGCGCACGGCGATTGTGCCGTTATTGATTTGGTTGATGAACATCTGCTTGTTTTTCAGCAAATTGAATTTGTAGGCATCAAGTGTCTTTTCCGTGCCGTAAATCACCACATCCACCACGTTGCCGCCCCACAGTTTCACGGTGTTGCCCTTGCGTACCGCCCTGCCGTTGCGCTGCTCCATGTCAGCCGGTCGCCAGGGAATCTCCAAATGATGCACCGCTACAGCCCTCTGCTGGGCGTTCACCCCTGTTCCTAACATGGTGGTGCTGCCGAAAAGCACACGCACCTTGCCGTTGTTCATGTCCTCGAACAGGCGTTTTCTTGCCCTTTCGGTGGTAGCACACTGGATAAACTGCACTTCATCGGTCGGAATACCGAGGTTCACCAACTTTTCTTTGATGTCGGTATATACGTTCCACTCATTCGGCTTGTATGTGCCGAGGTCGCTGAACACGAACTGCGTACCCCGGTTTTCATTTGAGCGCATATAATATTCATAGATTGTTCTTGCACAGATTGAAGCCTTGTTTTCGGCATCGTCGCTGAACTTGTCGCCCAACAAACGCATATCGAGAGCCATTTTTCGTGCCACATTGGTAGCTACCAACATTTTTGCCTTGTCGAGATTGTCGGGTTCGGGCGTATCAAGTCCCAAATCCTCCCACTGTCCGCTGTGTGCAAAGGAAACCAAACGGCCTATCATTTCCTCCTGCTGGATAGTGGGCGCATGAGAAAGAAAGCGCACATTTTTATCCGGTACATCGAGGTTTATCATGTCGGCGGTGCGGTAGTCGGTAATCTCACGCAGGAACATTGCCAGTTCCGGCACTTTGATGTAGGTGCGGAAACGCTCTTTACGCTTGATTGCACCTGTCACGTTCAGTTCATAATCGGCTGTTTTCTGCGTAAATATCGCCGCCCACGCATCGAAGCAAGAAATCTGCTGACGTTGCAATTCTCTTGGTCTAAGGTACTTAAACATCACATACAGTTCGGTCAGGGCGTTCACAACCACCGTGCCCGAAAGGAATGTTGCGCCGAGGTCACGTCCTGTCCGGTGCTGAATGTCACGGATGGCAAACAGCAGGTTCATCGCCCTTTGCGAGCCTTTGGTATTGCCGATACCGGCAACCCTCGTGTGGCGTGTCTGAAATATTAAGTTCTTGAAAATGTGGCATTCATCGACAAATATGTGGTCTATGCCCATCGAGTGAAAGTCCACCGCATCGTCTTTCCGCTCGTTGATTTTCATTTTCAATTCCTTAAGTTTGGCTGCGAGGTTCTGTTTGCGCTTCTCCAGACCGTCCTGCATCTTTCCGCTGCGGTAGCGCATGGTGGATTGTTCCAAGACTTCCAAATTGCGCTCCACATCGGCCAGTTCTTCGGTGAATATATCTATCATGGTCTGTTCCGATTGCGGTATCTTGGCGAACTGGTCGTGTGTCAGAATGATGCAGTCCCAGTTGTTGTTCTTGATTTTCGAGAATACCTCTTTGCGGTTAGCAGGAGTGAAATCCTCTTTGCCCGGATAAAGCACCTTTGCCGAGGGGTAAGCCTTGCGGAACGTGTCGGCTATTTCGTGAACATTGGCTTTCAAGCCGATAATGAGCGGTTTCTGCACCAATCCGAGGCGTTTCATTTCGTAAGCGGAAACGCACATTATCATCGTCTTGCCCGTGCCTACCTCGTGCCAGCAGATACCGCCGCCGTTCTGCTTAATCATCCAAATGGCATCTTTCTGTGAGGGATAGAGGCTGTCATACGGAAAATTCTCGAAAGAGAGCTGCGGGAAGGTCTGTGCCGAGCCGTCATAATGCGGACGGACATAGCAGTTAAACCGCTCGTTGTACACCCTTACCAATTCGTCCCTTACCTCTATCGGCTGACAGTCGAGCCACTGGTTGAAACGGTTTCTTATCTCCTGTATCTTGGTGGCCGCTTCCTGTATGGCTTCCTCGTCCGGCACTCGTACCGCTTCGCCGTTCCGCTCTATCTCTTTGGTTATTTCGGGAACGGTGTCCTGCAGGGCGTGTACGAACAAATCCTCTCCGTTGTAATTCTTTACGGAATAGGTGTTATAGACTACAGGGGAATATCCTTGTAGCCGCACTAAATAGGTGTCGTTCACGTCAAAATACATCACATCGGTTTCCGTTCCGAAAAGTTCTGTGGCAAAATCGGCGTACAGCTTCGTGTCAATCCAACGCTCGCCCATGTTGATGTCGAGTTCCTCGTAGGGTATCGCTTCGGGTATGGCTTCCTCCAATGCCTTTACAGCGGTTTCCGTCCAGTCCTTTTCCTTGCCTGTGAGATCGGGAAGATAAGAGCCTGTTTCCTTGCTTTTGGCGATGACGTTTCCGGCTATGAACTTGCCTTTGTGTTCCCATTCTCCGGTGGCAGGGTTATAGAATATCTCGCCTTTGAGGTCGTCGATAACCTCGTCCTCGTCCTTGCCTGTGGTCTGCATCAGATAGTCCATATCCACACAGCCGTAAAAGTTAAGGCAGCTTGCCAACGCTTCGCCCGGTGTCAGTTGCACGGTCGTGTCTATCTTCTTGAACGCTACAGGCTCACGCATGATGTCGGATTTGAATATGTCGCCCTTGACCTGCATTTCAATCGTGAACACTTCCACGCCGAGGCTGTCAAGCATGATAAACTCCTTGTTGTCATTAGAGTGGAAAAAGCCCCATTTGGCGACAAAAGCATCATAGCAAGCGTTCAGCCGTTCACGCAAATGCGGCTGTTCCGTCTGTTCCTCCTGCTCTTTGATTGCAAGTTCAAAATATGCCTTGCGGATAGAGAAATAGTCGTTAGCCCTCTCCGTGTTCACCTTGCCCTCGTCCACCGGGACAAAATCGGTGGCCGTCTCTTGGTATAGTTCGGATTTGCGGTATCGGATAATGCCCACCTGCCCCTCAAACAGTACCATTGCACCCTCTTTCATCCACGCTTCCGGCTCGTCCGTATAGGCTCGTCTGCCTTTTGGTGGCTGCTTAACGGCCACACTGCCGAAAAGGGACATTTGCGTGTGTATGCCGTCCTGTCCCTCACTTGTGAAAAGGCTTTTGCGGAAATAGCGGCCAAAGTCGAGTTTGAGCAATGCGGCGAGATACTGCGACATGGCGTTTTCATCACCCTGCCACTGGTATTTGCGTACATACTTGCCGTACTGGTTCATCGCAATGCGGCTGCCTGTGGCGAGGGTGGTTTTCGGTAATGTGAAAAGTTTGTTGGCGTATTCGGTCATTGCGCCTGTCGTGTCTGCCTTTTCCCTGCCGACCTGTAAAAAGAGCTGTTCCCTCTGCGAGAGTGCCGCCTTGTGAGTATGCTTTTGGAAGATCAGTAAATCGCTGCCTACCTCGATGCCGCTTGTGTACATGAAAAGCGTGTCGGGCATACGGATAGCACTAATCAAATCGGCATGGTTCACAAGGTATTCACGCACGAATTTGTTGCTTGGTGTATCGGCCACACCTCTTGATGTGACGAAAGCCAGCAGGCCGCCCTCGTTCAAAAGCTCCAAAGCCTTGACAAAAAAGTAATTGTGTATGGTCTTGGTAGCCTGCTCGTATATGCCGCCTTTCTTCCAGAGTTCCGCATCGAACACACGGAAGTTACCGAAAGGGATGTTGGAGGCTATGACATCGAATTTCGTATGTTCAAAACCCTGTTCGTCTATCGTTTCAAACCCGGCTGTCCGTGTAACCGTGTTGTCATTCAGCAGGGAGAGTATCAGACCCGAAACCGGGTCTTTTTCAATGGCATAGCCGCAGGTGTCGGACATGGCTACCGGGAGGAAACCGCCAATGCCTGCACTCGGTTCGAGGAATGAGCGCATTTGCAGCTCATTGTCCTTGAATGTGGCGTGTATCTGCTTTGCGACTACATCAATAAGGAATTTCGGGGTGTAGAACGCTGTCAGGACAGAGGCTTTCATGGCTTCCGTGAAATAGGGATAGGTGTCGATAAGTTCCTGCAACCGCCTTATCGGTTCTTCCATGTCGCCACTTACAGGCTTGTCTGTGCCGATGTTCAGCACTTCTTTGATACCGCCAAACCCCGAATATTGGGATAAGGTTTCTTTTTCCTCTGGTGTGGCTTGTCTGCCTTGAATGTGGATTTGTAACGCTGTCTTTATCGCTTCCACGTTTGCCACCAATGATTTCAATTTGTTGTAACTCATATTTAACCTTTCTTTTTATTTCCCTCTGTTCGGTCTGTTTGCGACCGCCGGGAAGATTTTTCTGCTTTCGGAAGGTGGCGAGGGACAATCGGACAAGGCTGAACCGGAAAAATACGCTCGACAGAGGGAGAGGAAGATTTTTGCGTGTCACTCGCGGCGGCACGTCGGCATTGGCAAGATTGGCACGGTCGGTTACCTTTGCGGAAAATTCTATCCCGTAGGTCGCACGGCAGCGGACTTGGGTTTAATGGGAATCCGTTAGAAAAGGAAAGATTATGGGTAAAAGAGTGAAGCGGTCAGCCGGGACGGACTTTCCGACGGACTGTCTTGGGACTACAGAGGGCAGGATTTATCCCGCCCCCTGTAATGCCAAGTCTGTCCGTGTCCGTCCTTTTGCAAAAAGGGGCTTCACACACTTTATGTAACATGTTACACAAAATGCGTGAGGTTGCTTGAAGCAAACTGGCCGCAGGATGTAAGGCTATAAGAGGGAGAACAGGAGTTTTATAAAAGGTCGTTGGTCGATCGGAACAACAAACCGTACCGAGACTTTGCCCGATACGGTCTTGTCGTTGCCCTGCATATAACTCAGTCTATGTCATAGCCTATCATGTATTCATCGTTGATAAGCAGATAATAGTAGCCGTTGCCACAATTCCGGTACTCTTTGCTGAATCCTGCCGCCATATCGCCATTTTCGCGTGGCTCGCACCACAGCGTACCGTCATAGCCGCAAAAGTCGAAGCGTCCGGTGGAAAACTTTTCACCTTGCTTCAGTGCCGTTCTGAAACGAGCCATATCCCAACTGCCGCAATACTTCTCGATGGTGGCAAGTCCGATACACTTGCCGTCGATGCGTGTGCCGGTCGTGATGCGGTTCTCGTAGAGGGATTTATCCAAATCGGCATTAGCGATTTTGCGAAGCCAATCATTCGTATGCGTGGCAAGCCGGGCAAGTTTCTGGTATTTCAAGACCAGTTTCTTTTCTATGTCCGCTGCATCTTCGGGAGAGGATGACGGATAGTATATCTTCTCAATGCTTGCCCAATCTGTGAAGATGTACCCGCTTTTGCGTTTTCCGAGTGCGATAATGCCGATGACGTTTTCGTTGCGGTTGATAAACAGCCGTCTGCGTTTTCCTGCAATCCTTACATATAAGGATGTAGGATTTTGTTCGTTGCGTAGATAGGCTTCTGCCGGATGAATTGTTGTTGTTTCCATATCTGTATAAATTTGTATAAATTTTGATTTTTGCTGTTCCTATTTTGGTTTACCTGTTCAAAGTTCCGGGATTGTGCCGTTCTTATATAGAACACCGTTCCGATAATGGGACACGATACCCGGCTTAAGTCCCATTTCCTCAAAGGCTATATGCCTGATATAGTCCTTGTATTCTTTGCCAATGAAATTCTTTCCACAAAGGTTGTTGAAAATCATAGGGACGGAAAAACCGTCTTCGCTCGACAATATCACTCTGCCGTCTTGTCTAATTTCTTCTACCATACTTGTTTACTTTTAATTGGTTGAACTATCATGCTGATTTTTATTTTTCCCTGCTTTCGTTTGCCGTGCAGGTTTGTTTTCAGCTTTTTGAGGCAGCCAGAGGATGAAGCTGTGGCATCATAAGCCAAACCCGGATAGAAAACCGACCGTGCAACAGTCTGTTTTCGTCATCCGAATGCAATGCGGCTTGGCGATTATGCGCTTCGTCCTACATTCGCCGACGAAAAGAGTAAAGAATGACCTGCCGATAAACGAGATGTGACAACAATAAAACAGGAAAATACGATTTGGTAAATTGTCATTGTACAATATTGAACAATCACTAAATATCGGCACAATTTTAATTTAGTGCCGATATTTAGTAGATGATGACAAAAGGTTATTTACATATAGATTGTTTTAAATAAATACAAATTTTCGGCACTATTCAGAAATAGTGCCGAAAATTTGCTATATTTGCAGGCAAAAACAGGATATAATATGAGTAACAAAACAACGACATCCATACTTGAATACGCTGAAGTACACCGTGATTTCAGCATGGATGACTTGTTTGCCTATCTTCACGAAAAGGTTGGCATAAGCAAGTCTTCCTTGTCATGGTATCTGTTCAAGCTCGTGAATGAAAATGCATTGGTCAGAACCGGACGCGGAATGTATGCTAAAGTCATGAAACAGTCCTTTGTTCCTAAACTCATAGGTGAAGTAAGAGAAATTTACGATTCGTTGCTGGTCAATTTCCCATTTGCGAAGTTCTGCGTCTATCAGGGGGATATTATCGCAACCTTGCAGCATCACCTTTCTTCCAACCGTGTTGTCTATGTGGAAACAGACAGGGATTCGGCAGAAACGGTTTTCAACTTTTTGAAAGACGGGAACCGTGACGTCTATCTGCGACCGGACAAAGATATGATTTACCGATATGTAGATATGGACAGCCGTGTCTTTTTTGTGAAAAATTTGGTCTCGGAAGCTCCTTTGCAGAAAGTATCAGATGTACCGATGCCTACACTGGAAAAGCTGTTGGTGGATATATTGAGGGATGCGGATTTCTTCTACCTACAAGGCAGTGAAAGCGAGCATATCTTTGAAAATGCCTTTAATCTGTACGCTGTCAATCGAAATCGGCTATTCAGGTATGCCGGCAGACGTAAGGCAAAAGAAGAAATATTGTCCATATTAGAAAATCTGAACATAAAATGATAAAGAAGGAGTGTTTTACGGCAGAATGGATCGAACAGGTTTCATCCGAATTGCACTATAATGATAAAAATCTGATAGAGAAAGTAATCCGTGCCCTGTCCCTGCTTGAAATGCTGGTTAAAGCCGGGTGTCCACTGGTTTTTAAGGGAGGAACGGCACTTATGCTCATACTTGGGAAATCTGCTCATCGTCTGTCAATCGACATTGATCTTATCTGTCCCCCTGGAACCAACATTGAAGACTATCTGAAATCATTTGCCGATTTCGGCTTCATCAATCTGGAACTTGTGGAACGCAAGCAACGGGATGATGCGGATATTCCCAAGAGCCATTCCAAGTTTTTCTATCAGATTGCATACCGAAATGACACCGATGCACAATCCTATATCCTGCTGGATGTACTCTACGAGGACATTCATTATTTCCGTACCCAACAAATAGCTATCAACTGCCCGTTCATACGGTTGGAAGGAAAACCATTGATGGTAACAGTCCCGTCCGCAGAAGATATTTTGGGCGATAAACTGACGGCTTTCGCTCCCAACACAACTGGAATACCTTATTACAGGAATGGAAGGTCCTGTTCGATGGAGATAGCCAAACAGCTTTATGATGTGGGGCGGCTGTTTGAAAATGTTTCAGACCTGCAGATTACCAAAGAAGCGTTCCGTAAGATTGCGGTGGTCGAACTTTCATACCGGTCTTTCGGAACGGACATAGGGCAAGTTTTCAATGACATCCGCCAAACGGCACTTTGTATCTCCACACGGGGAAAAGCCGGAGAAGGAGACTTCGACCTGATACAAGACGGAATCATCCGTGTCAAATCATTCATGTACAAGCAGCGTTATCTGATAGACCATGCCATTATTGATGCAGCAAGAGCGGCTTATTTAGCCACGTTAATTGAAAAGGGAATCAATGAAATAGAATCTTATTCCAACAACCCTGCCGATATAAAGGATATGGTCATCCGACCTTCGCTGCCCAACAAACTGAATAAGCTGAGAAGCAACCTACCGGAAGCCTACTACTATTGGGCAAAAACGAGTGAGTTATTGGAAGCATGAAGTTTTACGAACATCGAATGGAAAAGATAAAAGCCGTATTCAACTGGAGCGGGGGAAAAGACTCCGCGCATGCCCTTTGGCGAGCTCGTCAATCGGAGCTATACGACATCGTTGCCCTGCTCACCACAATCAATCGTGACTCGCAACGCTCCAGCATGCACGGTATCCCACTCCCCTTGCTTCAGGCACAAGCAGACAGTATAGGTATTCCCCTGCATATCGTGAATCTCACACCCCAGGGGAACCTTGAAAATTACGCAGAGGCCATGACTTGCGCAGCCCTACATTTCAAGGAGCAAGGAGTAACCCATTTTATTTTCGGGGATATTTACTTGCACGATGTCCGTGCCTACAGGGAGCGACAACTCGCACCACTCGGAATAGAGGTTGTGGAGCCGTTATGGGGAGTAGTCTCCTCGGAAATCGTCATGCAGCAATACCTCGCTTCCGGACTGAAGACGGTCATCGTGACCACGCAAGCCGATGGCTTGGGAATGGATGCCATCGGTCGCGAGGTAGATGCCGACTTTATTGCCTCTCTCCCCAAGGAAATGGATCACAACGGAGAAAACGGAGAATACCACACGTTCTGCTACGACGGACCGATATTCTCCTCACCCGTACTTTTCCGACTGGGAACTCCCTTTAGCCAAAGTTATGACATCCGGCTTGAGGATGGCACGATTCAAACCTATACTTATTGTTTTGCCCATCTTTCCGCCGAACCATAACACGGATTACATTTGCAATCATAAATCAACAATATGGAAAACAAAGGATATATACATGTCTATACTGGCAACGGGAAAGGAAAGACAACGGCCGCATTTGGGCTTGCCATTCGAGTTTTGTGTGCCGGAGGAAGCGTCTTCATCGGACAATTCGTAAAGAACATGAAATATAATGAAACCAAGATCGAACATCTGTTTAACAACGTCCGCATCCAGCAATTCGGTCGGGGGTGCTTTATTGAAAAGAAGCCGGCACAAGAAGATATTGACGCAGCTTATGCGGGATTGGAAAGCTGCAAACAAATTCTCGCTTCGGGAGAGTATAATCTGGTCGTGCTCGATGAACTAACCATTGCCCTGTATTACGAGTTGCTTTCTATTGAGGAGGTATTGACGGCGATTTCTCGACGACATTCCGGGACAGAGTTGGTAATCACGGGACGGTACGCTCCGGCAGAATTGATCGACATAGCCGACTTGGTCACGGAGATGCGAGAAGTCAAACATTATTACACGGAAGGCGTCCTCTCCCGCAACGGGATAGACCGTTAGAGTCCGATCTCCCTACTCGGTCTTGGTTTCACAATCATTCAAATAAAAAATTACGATAAGTTCCAAAATGAAAAGTTCCCTGTTTTAATCGAAAACCACATCACCTAATGACACTCTTTTCGATTAGCGTTTGGCGACATAAACACTCTTACAACAGTCTGCTCAAAGCTGAAATGCACTCCTGCTGTGTAGTCCGGATGTAATCGAAAACGACCGACGGATCGACACTCTTGCCATTTAGCTTGCAGGTTATGTGCAAGTGCTCGCCTGTACTTCGTCCGGTCGAGCCGGTAATACCGACGGCATCACGGGGACGGACTACCGTACCCTTGGCGGTCAGCACCCGTGAAAGGTGGCAATAGCTGACGGTGTAATTTCCGTGCCGCAGGGTCACATACTTGCCGGACGTCTTGTCCTGTCCCACTTTGACGACCACCCCCTCCATCATGGCCAATACCTGCTCGCCCCGTGCGTGCAGGTCGATACCGCCGTGAAACTTCCTCTTTCCGGTAAACGGGTCTTTCCGGTAGCCGTATGGTGATGTAATTCTGATGCGCTGCAATGGATAAGACACACTGAGATAACGGTCAATCCACAACTTCTTACTTTCATCGGCAGGTTTTGTCGAAGTCTCCTGTACAGGAGCCATGCTTTCGGGTGTCGGCTCCGGCTTTTTCATACCCTCCTGCAAGGCTTCTACCTTGTATCTTTCTGGTGTCTTGGCAATCGTGTTGAACTGCGCCTGAGCGGGCATCGTGCAGAATGAAACACCCGATATTGCTATCAGTAAAATTTTTCTCATTCGGCAAAGTTATAACGGGAGTTTTCATGTCGGAAACAAACAGCCGTCATTTCTTGTATTGGTTTGATATTTTGCGTCTATTAGTACGATTTGAATTGAATAATCGTACTAATGAAGATAAAAACAGCATATTATAACCATTTATATAGCTGTATTTTTGTCCGTCATAATAAGATGTCTCTATCTTTGTATAGTACAATTTTATAATATGAATATAGTATGAAAAAAGTTCAGATTGAATTTGATGAATTACCTTTTCCGACACTGGAACGATTCGGTCTCACACGGGAGATGATTGAGGATTTGCCGATGCGTGTGTTGGACGACATCTGCGATGGTCGGCATTCTCCCGTGCTTCCCGTGCGTGTCACGGACGAGCATGGCGGGCAAATAGAGAGCCGTAGCCGCTTTGCCTTTATCCGCATGGACAACGGTCAGGTGGATGTGGTCTTCTATCCGGCACTGAAATCCTCTCCGTTGGAACGGTATGACGAAGCGCAGCAGAAACAGTTGCTCGACGGCAAGGCGATTGTCGCCGACGTGGAAATGGCGGACGGCCGGAGCAGCAAGGCTTTCGTGCAGATTGACACCGAGACGAAACAGGTGATGTATGTCCCCACGCCCATCATCGCACGCAACCTGAAAGTGCTGGCCGAGGTCATGCGCCTCGGTGCGGTGGAGGTAAACGGGATGCAGCACGGCGAGCCGCTGACGGTCGTCGTGGACGGCGAGTCTGCTACAGTGGGCATAGACCTTCATGCCAAGACCGGCATCCGCTTCTGTTCGGGCGACGCGCAGCAATGGCGCAACCAGCCCAAGCGCGAGTGGGACAAATACACCTTCGGGTGCTACGGTTGCTGGATCATGGACGATGACGGCAACCTTGACTACGTTTCGGAAGAGGACTACACCGAGGAGTTGTGGAACGAACAGAAGAAGAGCGGCGAACGCAACCGTGCGGCAGCCCTCCACAAGTAAAAACAATCAATCCGTAGATTATGGCACAAAACGAATATTATCCCGAAGAGGTACTTGTCGGGAAGATGCAGAGCGGCGAATACGGCTGGCTCGATTACGTCAATCATTTCTCCGCCGACTGGCAGGAGGAATACGCCCGTTACTGCGAGGAAAAGGGGCTTGCTGTCGGCAACGAATCCGCTGCCGAGTTTGTCCGCTTCAAGGACGAACAGCTGGAGGCAGCAATGGAACGCGGCGACGCATAACGAAAACAATCCGACTATGGCGATACGAACGAATACCAATCCCCGGCAGATGGACTTGCAGCCCGAAATGCGCAATATGCTGATGCGTAACGGCCTGCAAGCCCATGTTGCGCTTGATGGTTCAGGGTATCGGCTGATTGTGCAGGGGCATAATTCTCCGCTGCTGGTCTATCCGATAAGCGAACGTCAGATGTTGGCACTCACGGACTGGGGAACCAATACGGCCAACAAGAAAGCCTACAACGTGCTCACGAGCATCGTGGGCAAAGACTTCTATATGCCCAAGAACTTCGTCCATGCCCGCAATGCCAACGGGCGTGTGGCTATGGGGCTGCACGGCTACCGCATCGGCATCGGCGAGTACGGTCGCATGGGACGGATGGGAATGCCCCCGCCGTTCCTCGGCTGGACGCCACGCAACCAGTGGGGCTTGCACCTGCGCAGGGTCGGCGGCCAACTGTTCTTTCCGGGGCCGTCCATCGTACCCGAACGTCCCGACGGGCGCATGAAGCCCGGCGAGTTGCAATCGGGCGGTTACGGATTCTATTACAAGGGGCATCAACAGGCGCAACCCGTACAGCAACGGGACGTTCTGCAGGACTTGCAGGCGGTCATCACGCCGATGGTCAGCCGTCCGCGCAGCGGGGAACCGGCACGGTCGTACAAGGAGCTTATAGCCTCTCCGGTCTATTTTTCCAACGAGAAATTGGCGGAGTGCCTTGCCTCGCACGGTCTTGTCGTGGATGCGGAAAGGCGGACGCTGACTGTGCAGTCGGAAAGCGTCCAAGCCGATATGGTCTATGACCTGACGGAAAAGGAAGTGAGGACACTGGTTGCCGCACCCATCGAGGAACAACCCGTAGAAAAACGTCTGGAACTGCTGAACGGCATTATCGGGGCTGACTTTTCCGACAAAGTGACGATGGAGGCTCTCAACAGCGATCAACGCATCGCTATCGGCCTGCATCCCGAAGTACAGCAGGATTTGGAACAACGCCAACGGCAGGAGCAGGAGGCTTTCATGCCGGTGGAAACCTCGCTGCAACAGCAAGAGGAATCCATACAGGGCTATGTCGGTGCGGCAGTGGACGGGCGTGACCTCCAGTTTCTGAATGAAAACAAGGGATGGTATCGGGAAGAGAAGCACGGGCGGGAAGTTGAAGTGAGCCAGATAGCCGTTCAACCGGCACAAACCGAGGGGAAATACAGGATGACCGCTGTTATCGACGGTCAGGCTATCAGCCATGAGATAACCCAACGGGATTACGACAAGTTCCTTGCTGTGGATGATTATCACCGGATGAAGCTCTTTTCCAAGATTTTCAGCGAAGTGGACATGAAAACACGCCCGGAAGCACAACGGGGGCTCGGTACGAAAATCTTTGCCGCCCTCACCGCAGGTACGGTAGTCGCGGCGGGTGTCGCGCACGGCATCCACCATCACTGCCATGCCCCGGAGTTCTACGGCGAGTGTTTCGGCGGTCCGCCACGCCCGTACATCAAGCTGGGGGTCGATACACCGAGGGATATGGCCATCCGTTGTTTCGAGGCAGAGATGAACCGTGAAATCAATGATATGAGAATGGGGAGGTAAACCATGAGAGAGGGCGAACTGACTTATGACGATTTTCTGCGCAGGCTGAACATTCAGGACGTGCTTATCGACGCGGGCTATCACCTGAACCGGCGCGACGGCCTGCGCTATCCCTCGTATGTCCGGTTGGACAGCGAGGGGCGGCGCATCCGCAACGACAAGTTCATTGTCACGCAGCAAGGGAAATGCTGTTTCAAACCGCAACAGCAGAAGTCGTATAACATCATTTCCTTTATCAAGGAGCATCCGCATTTTTTTGCGGAATACCGTACAGGCGTGTCTCCCGACCGACTGGTAAACCTTGTCTGTAACCGGTTGCTGAACCATCCCGTCGCTGACCGGGACATCCGGATTATCCAGCCTAAACGGGATGTGAAGCCGTTTGACATGGCGGATTACGACATTCACCAGTTCAATCCGCAGGATCGGGCGACACAAAAGAAGTTCTATCCGTTCTTCAAGCATCGGGGCATCGACCTTTACACGCAGTATGCCTTTCATCGGAACTTCTGTCTGGCGACGAAGCATCGTGAGGACGGCATGAAATACACCAACCTCGCCTTTCCGCTGACCGTTCCGAAAGATACGGGACAGGTTGTCGGTCTGGAAGAGCGAGGCCGCCCTCGCATGGATGGCAGCGGCAGTTATAAAGGGAAGGCGGAAGGGAGCAATTCGAGCCAAGGGTTATGGATTGCCAGCCCAGCCAAAACTACGCTTACCGAAGCCAAGCATATCTACTGGTTCGAGAGTGCATACGACGCGATGGCCTATTACCAGCTTCATCAGGCCAACGACAAGGATTTGCGGAAAGCGGTCTTCATATCTACCGGCGGTAACCCGACGGTGGAACAGATGCGGGGTGTCCTCACGCTCTCGCTTCCTGCCAAGCAACACATCTGTTTCGATACCGACCTTGCGGGAATCGAGTTTGCCAAGAACCTGCAACAGGAGATGTACCGGGTTGTCCGTTCCACCATCGAGGAGACACCGGAGCGGAAGCCTTATCTGGATTCCGTTACTGACGGCAAGAACCTCGATGAAGGTGACATAGACCTGTTGCCCGACGCTTTGCGGTCGAGCTACGGGAAATATGAATCCGCATGGGAAGAAGCCATGTCGATGCGTTCGAGCGGCCTGTGCCATCCGGACGACATACGGGAACAGACGGATATCATGAACGGAAATTACAAGGAGTTCCGTGAAGGATTGCGGGAGTTCCTCGGTCTGGACAAGGCGAATGACGCCTCTTTTGTCCGTGAACAGCCTACCTATCCCAACAAGGACTGGAACGAACAGCTTTTGGCCGAGCAGAAACAGGAAGAGACGGTCGATGAGACACAGGCGAGAGAACAGTCACCGGAAGAGGAACAACAAACACACTTTCGCCGATGATGACCGATGCACCCACAGGACATTTCCAAAGTATCGTGCTGCAACCGCACGCCGGACAGTTCGTTATCGACGAGCTGCCCGCAATCGTATTGTGCTGTGCAGCATGGGTGTATGGTGGCATGGAGGGACTGCCTCTGACAGCTCTTGCCGTATCGGTTGCCGCATTGCTTGCTTTGGTATTGCTGTACCGTTTCATCTATCTGCGCCGGACACGCTACCACATCGGTAGCGAGCAGCTTATCAGCAGGCATGGGGTGCTGTCCCGGAAGACGGACTACATGGAACAATACCGTATCGTGGACTTTGTGGAACACCAAAACCTCATGCAGCAGCTTTGCGGATTGAAGACGGTACGCATATTCTCGATGGACAGGAATACGCCCCGGCTTGATTTGGTAGGTATCAGACACAACTTCGATGTGGTAACGCTTATCCGGGAACGGGTCGAGTATAACAAACGAAAAAAGGGAATATATGAAATCACGAATCATTAGCCTGGTCATTTTTGCCGTCTGCATGATGCCACACTGGGCGAAAGCACAAATCACGGCATCCAATCCGTTGGAATGGATGGCGTTGGCCGAGGGCAACGAGGTCATCAATGACCAGATAGAGAAACAGATAAACGGTCAGACGAAGACAGCGATGCTGCAGAACAGCATCGCCGCCGAGTTCAACCGCATTCACAAATGGGAGAAGCAATATAACAGCTATCTCAAGACGGCAAGCGGCTACGCTTCGTCGCTGAAAGCCTGCACCCACCTCTACAACGACGGCGTGAGAATCTTTCTCACGTTAGGGAAACTGGGCAACGCCATCAGGAACAACCCGCAGGGCATCATTGCCTCCATAAGCATGAACAACCTCTATATCGAGACGGCAACGGAACTGGTATCGGTCTTCACACTCCTGAATGACGCAGTGGCCAAGGGCGGCAAAGAGAATATGCTCACGGGAGCGGAACGCAGCAAGACCCTGTGGGCGTTGAACGACAAACTTTCGGCTTTCAGCCGGAAGCTACACCTGCTCTACCTGAGCATACGATACTATACCCTCAATGACATGTGGAACAATGTGACGGCCGGGATGCTCGACCGCAACAATGGGGAGGCGGCACGGATGGCCATGACCCGTTGGCGCAGGGCTGCCGTCCTCGCACGATAAAAACGGAACTGACAATGAAACGGACGATTTGGATAGGCATCTTATTGTTGTGCATCGGCATCGGCAAGGCACGGGCGCAAAACGACCCTGTACTGGCCGGAATGATCCTGCTCTATACCGACAAGGCGGAAAAGGAGCTGAAGAAACAGGAGAAAGTCATGCTGATGCAGACCACCGGACACCTGTGGACGAAAGAGGAAGTGAAAGCCACGACCGACCTGCAACGGGAGTTCAACAGCTATCTGGACTCTTTCCGGTCGATAGTCTGCTACGCGGCGCAGATATACGGTTTCTATCACGAAATATCGAAGCTGACGGATAACATGGGTGACTTTACCAGACAGGTGAGCCGGAACAGCTCCCATGCGTTGGCCGTCGCCCTCTCCACGCAACGAAACCGGATTTACCGGGAACTGATCATGAACAGCGTGGAGATTGTGAACGACATCCGCA
>CDZD01025053.1_pt1 | contig 61269 bp, 55 predicted proteins | sample 554771 | NCBI WGS metagenome assembly CDZD01 (sample SAMEA3182069, study PRJEB8094) | gut metagenome | biome: human; feature: gut; material: Stool; isolation source: human stools | place: Canada | collected 2011-11-08
TGCTGGGTGGAGCGGTAGATCTCGTACTTGGCCGCACCGTCCACCGCCGCCCATGTCAGCTGGGGCTTGCCGCTGGCGGAGGAATTGCCGATGGTCACACGGGGCGCGGCGGGAATGGCCGCCTTAGCCCTGCCGCTGACGATATTGCTGTATGCGCTGGTTCCGGCGCTGTTCACCGCCTTGACCCGGTAGTAGTAGGTCTTGCCCGCCGCCGCGCCGGTGTTGACGTAGCTGGTGGAGGTGGTGGTGCCCAGCAGGCTGTAGCCGGTGCCGCGGCTCTCAGAGCGGTACACCCGGTAGGAGGCAGCGCCGCTGACGGCGCTCCACGTCAGCTTCGGCTTGCCGCTGTCGGAGTACGTCATGGTCACGGTGGGGGCCGCCGGAGCCACCGCCTTGGCCGCGCCGCTGACGGTACTGCTGTACGCGCCCGCCGCGCCGTCCACGTTCAGGGCGCGGACTTTGTAGTAGTAGGTCTTGCCCACCGCCGCGCCGGTGTTGACATAGCTGGTGGAGGTGGTGGTGCCCAGCAGGGTGAAGCCGGTGCTCTGCTGGGTGGAGCGGTAGATCTCGTACTTGGCCGCACCGTCCACCGCCGCCCATGTCAGCTGGGGCTTGCCGCTGGCGGAGGAATTGCCGATGGTCACACGGGGCGCGGCGGGAATGGCCGCCTTAGCCCTGCCGCTGACGATATTGCTGTATGCGCTGGTTCCGGCGCTGTTCACCGCCTTGACCCGGTAGTAGTAGGTCTTGCCCGCCGCCGCGCCGGTGTTGACGTAGCTGGTGGAGGTGGTGGTGCCCAGCAGGCTGTAGCCGGTGCCGCGGCTCTCAGAGCGGTACACCCGGTAGGAGGCAGCGCCGCTGACGGCGCTCCACGTCAGCTTCGGCTTGCCGCTGTCGGAGTACGTCATGGTCACGGTGGGGGCCGCCGGAGCCACCGCCTTGGCCGCGCCGCTGACGGTACTGCTGTACGCGCCCGCCGCGCCGTCCACGTTCAGGGCGCGGACTTTGTAGTAGTAGGTCTTGCCCACCGCCGCGCCGGTGTTGACATAGCTGGTGGAGGTGGTGGTGCCCAGCAGGGTGAAGCCGGTGCTCTGCTGGGTGGAGCGGTAGATCTCGTACTTGGCCGCACCGTCCACCGCCGCCCATGTCAGCTTCGGCTTGCCGCTGTCGGAGGAATTGCCGATGGTCACGCGGGGCGCGGCGGGAATGGCCGCCTTGGCCCTGCCGCTGACGATATTGCTGTATGCGCTGGTTCCGGCGCTGTTCACCGCGCGGACTTTGTAGTAGTAGGTGATCCCCGCCGCCGCGCCGGTGTTGACGTAGCTGGTGGAGGTGGTGGTGCCCAGCAGGCTGTAGCCGGTGCTCTGCTGAGTGGAGCGGTAGATCTCGTACTTGGCCGCACCGTCCACCGCCGCCCATGTCAGCTGGGGCTTGCCGCTGGCGGAGGAATTGCCGATGGTCACGCGGGGCGCGGCGGGAATGGCCGGAGCATCAGGGGCAAAGTCCGTGTTTGAAACGGGATACTGGCTCCAGAAATAGGTTGCCTTCTCCCCCGTATCGACCAAGTGATCCTTGTTGAAAGCCGCCGTACCCTTGAGGAAGTAGCTGTAGCTGCTCCGTCCCTCGTCCCATGTGGCGTCCAGACAGTAGTAATTGCCATCGTCCATCTTCACGATGTTCCATGCGTGGGGGCCCCAGACGCCGTTCCCGCCATCCGCCGTACCGGTGATGATGCGGCAGTCGATGCCCGCGTCGTTGGCCAGCCGGTAGAACAGGTTGGCGTAGCCCTGACACACCGCCGTCTTGTTGATGGCGGCAGCATAGGCGGTATACTGCAGCTTGTAGGTATTGTCGTTCAGGTGTGCGTAGTCGTATCTGACGTTTTTGGTGATCCAGTTATAGATGGCCTGCACCTTCTGGTAGGTGGTCTTGCCGCCCAGCGCCAGCTGGGGCAGGATGGTGGTCTTGATATAGCTGTTCAGCTGTGTCTCCTGCTGAGATGTTGTGTACCACATCACGGTATAGGTGACCTCATAGCCGCCCGTCCAGCTTTCGTTGAACTCTTCCGGTGTCGCTCCGGCACCGTAGCTCTTGAACTGCCAGCGCAGGAAGTCGCCGCTGCTGCCATCGCCGGTCACATGGGAGATGGCCTCCTGCCACCAGTCCTTCAGGTCGATGGTGCCGGGCTCCAATTTGACCTTGAACTCGATGGTCGACTGGCGGTCGATCATCTGGCTGCGCAGCTCCGCGATGACGGCGGCCCTGGTGGTTAGATAGCCGGTATCCGCTGCCTCTGCCGACGCCGCATAGGTGGTGGGCGCCGTCCGAGTGCTGATGAACGTGCCGCTGTCCGCAATATCGGCGTACAGCGGGTTGGTATACGATACCGTGTAGCTGCGCGGCTTCGCAGCGCTCTCCGCTGCCAGCGCCTGCGTGGGCAGCAGCGTCAGGGACATGACCAGCGCCAGCAGCAGCGCGGTCAGGCTCTTTGTGACCTTCTTCATAGCTCTCCTCCTTGTGTATCGATGCCCGGCGGGCTTGTTGACTTATGTAAAGCATACCACAGCCGCCGGAAAAAGTACACCTATTTTTCAACGTTTTTTGCCGTTTCTGCGCAGAAAAGCGGGGCGGACGCTGCGCGTCCGTCCCGCTTTTTTCACAGATGCTTCTCCGGCTGCTGCATGTCCCGGGCAATGGCCTTGGCGTAGCGCTCCTCCTCGCTGAACACGCAGCCGCAGTACTTCTGCATGTAAAAGCCCAGCTCCCGCGCCTGACGCTGCCCCTCCCAGAAGCCGGGGCGGAAGTCCCGGTACAGAAACGCCACGCCGTACTGCGCCGCCAGCTCCTCCGCCGTCCGGCGCAGCAGGTCGTGATCCTGATAGGGGCTGACGAACAGGGTGCTGGTGAAGCTGTCAAAGCCATGCTCCGCCGCGTAGCGGGCGGTCTGCTCCAGCCGCAGGCGGTAGCATTTGCCGCAGCGGTGCGCCAGATCCCCCGACACCAGACGGCAGAACTCCCGCAGGCCGTAATCCTCCTGCACGATGAGCTCCATGCCGATGGCGGGGGCATAGGCCATCAGCGTGTCGCGCCGGGCCTTATACTCCTGATAGGGGTGGATGTTTGGATTGAACCAGTAGGACACCGGCTCGATGCCCTCCGCCCGCAGCTGCTGGATGCAGGACACGGAGCAGGGGGCGCAGCAGGTGTGCATCAGCGTTTTCATGCCTTCTTCTCCTTTTTCTCCCGGCGCAGCAGACCCCGGAGCCGCTCCGCCACACCGCCGCTCTGGTGCTGCAGCGCCGACAGGAACCGGGCGCGCACCTGCTGGAACGGCAGCTGCTCCATGGCGTGGAAGAACTTCTCCCGCTCCGCCGGGGCCATGGGCGGCTCCCGCAGCGCGGCGCAGCAGGCCTCGGCCTCCTCCAGCGTCCGGTGCTGCCGCTCCAGCGGCAGCATGTCGAACACCTGCGCGCCCTTGGCGGTATTGATCAGCAGCATGGAGACGCCGCTCTTTTTCTCCTCCGGGGCAAAGCTGCCGCCGCTGAAATCCCCCAGCGTTACGTCGCCGGGGCGATCCGTGGTGGCGTAGGCACAGCGGTGACACGCCGGGCGCATAAACAGCCGCCGGGCGATGCCCCGCCCCAGCTCGCACTTGCCCATGGGCGCATCGTACCGGCCGCCGCCCTCAAATTTCACGCGGAAGCGCCGCTCCCGGTCGCCGGTGAGCTTGCCGCAGAACTCCACCGCCGTGGGGCGGTGCTGCTTGACGTAGGCCATGGACTTCACCAGCTGTGCCCACACGCCGGGGCTGCACACACCGCCGCAGGCCACGTCGCAGGTCAGCAGCCGCTCCGGATGCTCCCCCAGATAGCGGTACAGGCCGTCCACCTGACAGGGTGTGCCGGAAAACAGCACCTGCCGCCCCTGATCCAGATACAGCCGTACCTGCTGGTAGGCGTCGCCGGTGTCGCTCTGCACCGGCTTCATGCCCCGCAGGCGGGACAGGTCATGGACGTTTTTCACCGCCGTATGTACCACCCGCAGGTTCTCGTCCAGCGCCGCGCCGAACACCACGCCGCCCCCCTCCAGCACATACTCCGCCAGTGCCGAGAACGCGCCGCCGCAGGTGGACGCCTGCCGCACGGACTCGTCCCGGCTCCACACGGCGAATACCTGCGGCGCCGTGCGGTGCTCCCGCTGCTTCTGTACCGGACAGACGTGGGCGCAGTGACCGCACTGGACGCAGCCGTCCGTTACCTCCGGATAGAGAAATCCCTCCCGGTCCGGCGCCATGCGGATGGCGCCCTTAGGGCAGCCGCTGCTGCATGCGCCGCATCCGGTACAGCGGTCATGTGCCGCCAGCTGGGGCATATTCACAGTCTCTGTCACGGTGTCTCGCCTCCTGACCTGTTTCTTTATCCGTATTGTACCACGCTGCCGCCAAAAGCACAAGTCCGGCGCGCACTGTCCGTTTTTCGGGACATTTCTCATGGTAGGATGGCTACACTGACACGAAAGAGATACAGACACCGGAAGGAATGACCGGAAAAATGCAGGATAATCGCAGGAGGAATACAGCATGCACAAGTTTTTTGACTATCTGGAGCCGGATCTCCCCATCACCGTCATCCGCGATCTGCTGGGCTACATCCGCCGGTTCACGGCGCTGTTCAGCGGCGGCGTCCCCGTAGAGGGCGCTATGGACGGCGTGGGCTTCTGCGCCACGGAGCAGGACGCCGGCGCCATTCGCGTCCACTGGGTACAGGTGGGCCGCCAGCGCATCCCGCTGGACGCCACGGTGTAAGCGCGGCAAAGCCCCGCAGGCTGATGAACAGCCTGCGGGGCTTTGCTTACTCATATTTTGCCAGCACGGCGGCGCAGTAGTCACGGAGCTCCTGCCGGACAGCTGCCGGGCCGATCAGCTCTGCCTGCGCCCCCAGCTGGAACAGCCACCCGAAGAACGTGGGCCCCACCTCCACCGGTGCCGTCACCTCCACGCCGCCGTCGCCGTCGGGGCGCAGGTGGGCGTCCGCGCCGAAGCGATCCATCACCACGTTGATGAGGCTCCTGTCGAACCGCAGCCGCACCGTCTCCGTCCGGCCGTTGTACATATCGAAGATGCTGCGGACATACCGGCCCAGATCGAAGCCCTCCGGCAGCGGGTCGCGGTCGGCGTCCGTCACCGTCAGACCCTCCATCCGATCCACCCGGTAGTGGCGGTAGTCGCTGATGGCCGGATCGTAGGCCACCAGATAGTAGTGCCTGTCCACGCACAGCGCCACGGGGTTCGTCTCGTACAGCGCGCCGTCCCGGCGGTAGGCCTTGCCCCCCGCCGCCGTCCAGTCGAAGTAGCGGAACGTCACCTTTTTCCCGTCGTTGATGGCGGTGTTCAGCCCGTCGATGGCGTAGTAGAGCCGTTCGTTGTGGGTCTTGACCCGATCCATGACGTACACCTGCCGCCGCAGCTGCCGGGCGTTGGGGCGGCTGGTCAGCCGCTCCAGCTTGCCGATGAGGGCCATGCTCTTGCTCTGGGTCAGGAACGGCGACGCCTGCACCACGTCGATAAGCAGCTTCAGCTCCGGCAGCTGGAAGTCGCGCTCCCCCAGAAAGTAGCCAAAGCTCTTGCCCTTTACCGACTGCACGTCCATGCCGTACACCCGCAGCAGCTCCAGATCGTCGTAGAGGCTCTTGCGCTCGGCGCTGATGCCGCAGCCCGCCAGATAGGCGATCATGTCCTGCATGGTCTTGGGGTGCTGCTCGTCGGTCTGCTCCTGCAGGTAGCGCGCCAGATACAGCAGCTTCAGCTTTTTGTTGGCCATGTCCGTCCCTCCCGTCCTTTTTTCCTATTGTAGCAGATATCCCGCCGGAAGAAAACCGTCTTTTTCCGGTTCCCGCTTTACACCGCCGCCGGGATAGGCTATAATGAAGTGTCATTCCGCAAAAAGGAGGCGGTGCGTTGAAAGTGAACCAGATACGGGCGGGCGCCGTGCTGTCCTATGTGTCCATGGCGCTGAGCACCATCATCTCACTGGTCTACACGCCCATTATGCTGAACCGTCTGGGTGACAGCGAGTTCGGCGTCTATCAGGCCGTACTGCCCATCATCAGCTACCTGAACCTGCTGAGCTTCGGACTGGGCAGCGCCTATATCCGCTACTACTCCCGCCTCCGCGCCGCCGGGGACAAAAAGGGCTGCGCCAAGCTCAACGGCATGTTTCTCGTCACCTATCTGGTGCTGGGCGCCGCCGTGCTGGCCATCGGCTTCGGCCTGTCCTACTGCGACATCATCTTCGGCACAAAGCTGACGGCGGAGGAGATCGCGCTGGCGGAGAAGCTGCTGCGCATCATGACGGTGAACGCCGCGCTGACGTTCCCCATCAGCGTCTTTGAGTCCCACGTCACTATCAACGAGCAGTACCTGTTCCAGAAGATCGTGGCCATGGGCAAGCAGGTGCTGAACCCCCTCATCATGATCCCGCTGCTGATCATCGGCTACCGCTCCGTGACGCTGACCGTGGTGTCCCTGATCTTCACCATCCTCAGCGGCATCCTGAATATCGGCTACTGCCTGACGAAGCTGCGGATGCCCTTCTCCTTCCGGCGGTACGACTTCGGCCTGCTGCGGGAGATGCTGGGCTTCACGCTGTACGTTTTCATCGGCATCGTGGTGGACAACTTCAACTGGGCCATCGACCGGCAGCTGCTCATGTGGTTTCAGGGCTCCACCGCCGTCACCGTCTATACCATCGCCGCGCAGCTCAATATGTTCTATCTGGCCTTTGGCAACGCCATCTCCAACGTGATGACGCCCCGGGTACACCGGCTGGTGGCGGAGAACGCCCCCATGCGCACACTGGACGCACTGTTCACGCGGGTGGGGCGCTTACAGTTTATCCTGCTGGCCGGGATCTTTCTGGGCTTCGTGGCCATCGGGCAGTCCTTTGTGGTGCTGTGGGGCGGCGACGAAAAGTTCGCCGTGGACTACTGGACGACGCTGCTGCTGTTCTTCTCCTGCCTGTGGACAAATGTGCAGACCGTGGGCATTGAGATACAGCGGGCCAAGAACATGCATAAGTTCCGCTCGCTGGTCTATCTGGGGGTGGCGCTGGGCAACGCCGCCATCTCCATCCCCCTGTGCATCAGGTGGGAGGGGCTGGGCGCCGCCATTGGCACAGCCGTCGCCACGCTGATCGGCAACGTGATCCTGATGAACTGGTATTACTATCGCCGCATCGGTCTGAACATCCCCGCCTTCTGGCGACACATCCTCCATCTGATGCCGGCCATGGTGCTGCCCGCCGCCACGGCGGTGCTGCTGGCCGTGAAGGTACACCCCGTCACCTACTGGCAGCTGATCCCGCCGGGCCTTATCTTCGTGGCGGTCTACGCCGTGTGCATGTGGCTGTTCGGCCTGAACCGCTATGAGCGAAGCCTTGTCACCGGGCCGCTGCGCCGTATTTTCCACCGCTGACTGAAAGGAGTGTTTTTCATGCCCAATATCAAGTATATCGCCCGCGTCCTCACCGGCGTCCGCTGGAAGAAGCTGTCCCACATGCTGGACGTGGTACGCGACAAGTGCGGACAGAGCCGGGTACACACGTTTTTCGACATCCTGTGGTGCGCCGCACGGTACGGCGCCGGGTACTATGACTACGTCATGTACGGCTTCTACGACCTCAACGGCAAACAGCGGGACACCTATCTCACCCGCGTCCGCAACCGGAAGGTCTTTGAGTTGATGAACGACCCCGCCTACAACGACGATTTCGATGACAAGCTGCGCTTCAACGAGACGTTCCGCGCCTACCTGCACCGGAAGACGCTGAACGGCGAGACGGCCACGGAGCAGCAGATGGCGGATTTCGTGGCGGGGCAGGAATATATCTTCGCCAAGATCAACCACGGCGACAGCGGCCGGGGCGTGGAGCGCCTGCGGGTGGCGGATTTCGAGTCCCCCGCCGCCATGCTGGCCTACGTCCGGGAGAAGAAGATGGTGGTGCTGGAGCACCAGCTCATCCAGCACCCGGACATGGCACGTCTCCATCCCGGCAGCGTTAACACCATGCGCATCCTCACCGACAACGTCAACGGACACGTCACCATCGCCTACATCATCGTGAAGATGGGCACCGGCGACAGCGTGTGCGACAACTCCGGGCAGGGCGGCATCCTGGCCCGGGTGGACGTGGACACCGGGCGCATCACCACTCCCGCCACCGACGACTACTTCCACCTCTACGACAGGCACCCCGACACCGGCATCCCACTGGTGGGCTATCAGCTGCCCATGGTGCCGGAGGCCATCGCACTGGCCAAGGAGGCAGCGCAGGTGTTCCCCCGGATGGGGCATGTGGGCTGGGACATGGCCATCACGCCGGACGGCCCCGCCATCATTGAGGGCAACAACTTCCCCGGCACCGATCTGTGCCAGCTGGCTCCCCTCTGGCCGGAGAAGACCGGCCTGTGGCCCTATTACAAGAAAATTCTCAATTTGAAATAAGGAGGACACGACCATGCGCAGAAAAGACCGCGAGCGGGACGAAGCCTTTGCGTGGGAGGTGCTGAAAGCGGCTCCCTATGCCACGCTGGCCATGACCGGACAGGACGGCGCGCCCTACTGCGTGCCCGTCAACCATGTGGTGGACGAGACGTATAAGGTGCTGTACTTCCACTGCGCCGGGGCGGGCGAAAAGTGGCAGCTGCTGGAAAAGGAGCCTCCCGTCTGTCTGACCGCCGTGTCCCGCATGTCCATCGTGCCCAACGAGTTTGAGACGGCCTACGACTCCGCCGTGGTGCGGGGGCAGGCGCAGGTGGTCACCGATGATGGTGAGCGCACCAAGGCGCTGCTCCTGCTGGTGGAGGCGCTGGATCCCAAGGGGATGGGCGGTCTGGCCGCCTGCATGGAGCGCTGCTTTGCCGCCACGAGGATCGTGAAGCTCGTCCCCCGGGAGGTCACGGGCAAGCAGGCCCATCCCATGCCCAGGCCCACCGCCGGCTGCGGGAACCACTGAGTACATAAAAAGAGCGCTGTTCCCATAGCTGGGTGTACGTAAGACAGTATTGCGCTAAGATTGACGAAGCGGCACGAAACCGCATGAAGCTGATCGTGCGGTCACTGGCAGAGCAAAACGGCGTGACCGAGCAACTGAAAGCTGATAACCAAATGGAATGGGTGCGGCAGATGAACGCTTGCAAGGCACAGGCAGAGGAGATTGTGAAAGCGGAATTGATTTATGATTGAGCGAGGAAGTCCGGGCAGAAAACTGTTCGGACTTTTCTCATATATCCAAAATGACGGTAGAATTGTTCACAATTTTATGGTATAATTTAAGTGCGAAAATTGTACAACAAATCGGAATTTGTGGAGGTGCCTTATGCTATTAGCAATTCATCTTGTAATGATAATGGTGTTTGTTATCCTTGGAGTTATCTTTTTAAACGGAAAAGGTGCTTTTTTGATTGCCGGTTACAATACCACCTCAAAAGCCGAAAAACAAAAAACTGATGAAAAGAAGTTGTGTAGCTTCATGGGAAAAATGATGTTTATATTGGCCGGGTGTTGGCTCGTCATTGCTTCCAGCGAGATTTTCAAAGCGATGTGGTTGCTCTGGGTAGGTATTTGTCTGTTTTTTGTCGTATGTGTCGGTGCGGTCATCTATATGAATTCCGGAAACCGATTCAAACGATAAATTCCGATTTGTCGAATTGATAAAATCCCTTTAGGAACTAAAGGGCGCACTTCTATACTCTCCTATCGGGAGTATCGTGCGTCCTGCGGAGCTTCATTCTCCGTCAGCAGAAGAAAACTGCTTGACCGAGAATGTTGCGTCACTTCGTTCCGTCAAGGTGGCTACACCCCCTTGCGCCGCTTATGCGGCTATCCCTTGTGGACTTGCCGTCCGCAAACGGTTTTGACAAACCGTTTGCCGCCAGCAAGTTTGAAGATTAGACATAAACAAATCCTCCGCATGGTCTAAGCCATACGGAGGATTAACTGTTTTACGGACACCCGTCTATGGGAACAGCGCTCTTTTTATGTTACGCTTCCGTCTGTGCAGGTTCCTCCGCCGGAGGCTCCGGCGCGGACACAGGCTCCTCCGCCGCAGGTACGTCCGCGGCGGGGATCACCGGCAGTGCAGGCTCCGCCGTCTCCTGGCGGGCCCTCTCCCGGGCGGCGGCCTCGGCAGCCGCGGCCTCCGCCGCCAGCCGCTGGTTCTCCGCACGGTTGGCGGCCTTCTCCTCCCTCCGGGCATCAGCAGCGGCGAAGAACGCCCGCACCAGCGCCAGCAGCGTGAAGAACGCCGCGATGCCGACGCCTACCCAACCGGCGGGCCGGATCTGGTAGAAGTCCCGGATGGTGAAATACTCGTCGTACATGCCCAGATAGTACAGCGCAATGCCGCCCACCGCGCACACGATGCCCAGCAGCAGCTTCAGCACCGCCTTGAACCGGTGCTTCCGCCGCCCGGCGAAGTACGCGATGACCAGCACCGCCGCCGCCAGAAACAGGCCCGGCGACTGGCAGCACAGGATATAGCCCAGCGTCTTGTCCAGCATCGTCTATACCCTCCCGCTTACAGGCAGCACTTGCCGCGCCGGATGTATTGGCCGTCCGGGCCCGCCAGCACACGGCCCTCGTTGACGGCCAGCCTGCCCCGCAGCCACACCTGCCGGATAGAGCCCTTGGTCACCACGCCGTCGTAGGGATTGTAGTCCGCCGCGCCCGCCATGTCCTCGGCGCGGATGACATGATCCGCCGTCGGGTCGTACACCACGATATCTGCGTCCGCGCCCTCGGCGATGATGCCCTTGCGGGGGAACATGCCGTACAGCTTGGCGGGGTTTTCCGCCAGCACGCGGCACATGGCCGCCAGACTGATCTTGCGGGTGGTCACGCCGAAGGTATAGAGCAGCTCGCCCCGCGTCTCCACACCGGGCAGGCCGCCGGGAATGGCGGTGAAATCGTCCCTGCCCGCCAGCTTCTGGGCGGTGGTGAAGCTACAGTGGTCGGTGGACACCGTCTGCACCTCGCCCCGGCGGATGCCCTGCCACAGCGCCTTGCGATCCGCCGCCTTGCGGATGGGGGGTGCGCAGACGTACTTGGCCGCCTGCAGCCAGTCCTCGTTGTCGTACACGCTGTCGTCCAGAATGAGGTACTGGGGACATGTCTCCACATACACCTTCTGGCCCCGCCGCCGCGCCGCTTCGATCTCCCGCAGCGCCGCCGCGTTGGTGGTATGGACGATCACCACCGGGATATCCACGGCCTCGGCGATGTGCAGCAGACGGCCCACGGCCTCCGCCTCCAGAAAGTCCGGCCGCGTCCGGGGATGGCAGCCCACGCTGCCCTGCATGCCGGCGGCCTTCTTCTCCTCGATGAGGGCGTCGATGACCCCGGCGTTCTCGCAGTGTACGCCGCAGATGCCGCCCTTCTCCTTCAGCTTCTTCAGCGCCTTGTACATCAGCTTGTCGCCGATCATCATGGCCGGGTACGTCATGTACATTTTGAACGAGGAGATGCCCTCGGCGTACATGTCGTCGATCTCGCTTTCGATGGTGTCGTTCCAGTCGGCGATGGTCATATGGAAGCCGTAGTCGCAGGCGCACTTGCCGTCCGCCTTCTGGTGCCATAGCCGCAGGCCGTCGTGGAGCGTCTCGCCCTTGTTGGGGCAGGCGAAGTCCACCACCGTGGTAGTACCGCCCCGCAGCGCCGCCCGGGATCCGGAGGCGAAATCGTCCGCCGTGGTGGTGTTGCACACGTCCAGATCAAAATGGGTGTGGGCGTCGATGAAGCCGGGCATCAGCAGCATGCCGGCGGCGTCCACCACCTCCGCGTCGTCCACATGGATATCACGGGCCACCCGCTGGACCCTCTCGCCGTCCACCAGCACGTCCGCCCGCCGCGTGCCCCTGCCGGACACCACAGTGCCGTTCTTGAATAAAACTCTCATCCCAGGGCCTCCTGTATCTTTTGTCTGCGGCTATTATAGCACCTTCTTGCCCCGGTGGCAACTATCTCCACAGGCGGATATAGCCCCCGTCGTGGAGCTGCTTCACCAGCAGCAGCAATACGGGAGCCAGCACCATTCCCGCCACGCCCATGGCACAGAAGCCCACATACATGGCCGCCAGCGATGCCAGCGGCGGCAGGCCCGCCTGCGCCGCCACCAGCTTCGGCTCCAGCACGCTGCGCACCACGGAGATCACCGCGAACAGCGCCAGCAGCGCGATGCCCTTGGGCACGTTCCCCAGCAGGCATACCGCCGCCGCCCACGGCACCAGCACCGTCCCCGTCCCGAACACCGGCAGCGCGTCGATCAGCGCGATCAGCGCCGCCAGCAGCAGGGCGTACTCCTGCCGTATCAGCAGCAGCCCCGCCAGCAGCTGGCAGAACGTCACTGCCAGCAGGATGCACTCCGCCTTCAGCCATTTGCCCAGCGTGGCGAACACGTTGGCCTTCACGCCCTGGGCGCGGGCCAGCCCCGGGCCCAGCTGCCGCCGGAAAAAGCCCATCACTGCCGGGTAGGCGCTGAGGGTGAAGAACACCGCCAGCACCGTGGTGCCGCAGGCCAGCAGGATCTGGGGCAGCGCGCCCATGGCGCGCCCCGCCTCCTGCAGCACGGCGGAGGATACCTGTCCCGCCAGCCGCGCCGTCTCCTCAGGCAGGGAGGACAGCAGCCCCCGGACCGCCCGGCCCACCCCCTCCGGACAGGCGGCGCAGAAGCTCTCCAGCCGCCGCTCCAGCGATGTCAGCGTGTCCGGCAGCGCCGCCAGCAGCTCCGGCAGGGACGACACCAGCGCCACCGCCTGCTCCACCACCTGCACCGCCAGCACGATCAGTACCGCCAGTACGCCGCCCACCAGCACCAGCGTCAGCACCGCCGCCGTAAAGCTCCGGCGCAGGTGCAGACGGCGGCGGGCTGTCTCGATCAGCGGCTCCAGCAGCGCTGCCGCGCCCAGCGCCAGCAGGAACGGCAGCAGCCATACCAGCGCGTACCGCAGCGCCAGCCAGCCCACACCGGTTGCCGCCGCCCACCAGAGCAGCCGGAAAAGCAGTTCTTTCCGCCGTTCCATGCCGATCTCCTCCTTTTCACAGATTTTTTACAAAATTTTTCTTGTCTTTTTCGCTTTACCGTGATAATATAACTCATATTTGACAAATGTACACATCGCGCGGACAATCCGGGAGGAAGCTATGGAGAAAAAAAAGTACTATCTTGTCTCGGCAGAGGCGCTGCCCGAGGTCTTTATCAAGGTGGCGGAGGCTAAGCGCATGCTGCAGGTAGGTGAGGCCGATACCGTGGGCGAGGCCGCCCGGCTGGTAGGTATCAGCCGCAGCGCCTTTTATAAGTACAAGGACGCCGTCCAGCCGTTCCAGAACATGCGGGCGGGACATATCATCACGTTTTACGCACTGCTTAAGGATATTCCCGGTGTGCTGTCCAATTACCTGTCTATTTTTGCCGGTTCCGGCGCGAATATTCTCACCATCAACCAGACCATCCCCACCAACGGCTGCGCCGGTGTGACCATCTCCGCCGAGACCAGCGAGATGGTGGACGGGCTGGAGGAGCTGATGTCCCGCGCCGCCGCCGCGCAGGGTGTGCTGAAATTTGAGATCCTGGCCGGCTGAGCGCCGATACACACAAAAAAAAGAACCGCCATACGGCGGTTCTTTTTTTGCGTAGGCGGTTCAGTTATACAGGTAGCCGTACTTGTCGCGGATGGTGACGATGAGCGTCTCCAGCTCGGCAGGCAGCTCGTTCTTCCCGCCCAGATCGTAGTCCTTGGGCTCGCCGAAGGTGCGGACGCGCACCTTATCGCCGCCCAGGAACAGTACGCCGGCGTTGTGAGAGTCCGCCATATCCTCCACCGTCTGGAACAGGGTGAACTTGTCGTGGCACGGCTCGGAGGCGTAGGGGCAGAACTGGGTGCAGTTGCCGCACTCGTTGCACATCTTGTCCACATGGACGATCTGATGGCTGCCATCGGCCATGCGGATAGTCACATTGGCACGGTTGGGGCAGGAGTCCACACAGTTCTCGCACACGGTAGCGCACTGGAGGCAACGCTCGCCCTCCCGGCAGATGCATCCGCTCATGGCCAGAATGCCCTTCTTGGCCTCGGCGTCGGCCTTGGTGACGTAAGCTTGCTCCGGGATGTCGTAGGTATGGGCCTTGCCGATGACCGCCTCGGCAAAGGCGGCGGCGTCGGCGATGCCCTCCACCACGGTGGCGGGGCCGCGCTTGGCGTCACCGGCGGCGTACACGCCCTCCACGTTGGTCTGGAAGGCGGGACGGCCCTTCTTATCCAGCTCGATACCGTTGGCGGCCATCAGGGCGTCGTCCACCTGCTCGCCCACGGCGGAGATCACCAGATCGCAGGGGATGTCGAAGAACGCACCGCTGCCCACGGGACTGCGGCGGCCGGAGGCGTCCGCCTCGCCCAGCACCATCTTCTCACATTGCAGCACGCCGTCGGCCTGCTTGATGGGAGCGGCCAGCTCGGCAAATTCCACACCGTCCGCCAGCGCCAGCGCCAGCTCATGCTCGTCGGCGGGCATATACTTGCGGGTACGGCGGTACACCAGCGTCACATGCTTGGCGCCGCTGCGCTTGGCAAGGCGCGCCGCGTCCATGGCGGTGTTGCCGCCGCCGATGACTGCGATATTCCCGGCCACGCCAATGTTGCCGGCCTTCACGCCCTTCATCCACTGGATGGCGCCTGCCACATCGCCGGCGATATCCAGCTTGCCGGGCTTCCACGCGCCCACGGCCAGCAGGATGTGGGTATAGCCCATCTTCTTCAGCTCGTCCACGGAGGGGGCGGGCGCGCCGCACTTCACCTCCACGCCGTACTGCTCCATCAGGGCGATGTCCTTCTCGATGGCCTCGTTGGCGATGCGGAAGCCGGGGATCACATGGCGCGGCACGCCGCCCAGACAGCTCTCCCGCTCGAAAATGGTCGTCTCGATACCGGCGCGGCCGCAGAAGTAGGCGGCTGCGATACCGGTGGGGCCGCCGCCGATAATGGCGACCCGCTTACCCTCCACCTTGGCGGGGCGCTTGACGGAGGCCATCAGGGCGTTGTAGCCCTTCTGCGCCGCCAGCAGCTTGGTATCACGGATGCGGACGGACTCGTCATAGAAGCTGCGGCTGCACTTGGTCTGGCAGCGGTGGGCGCAGATAGTGCCGGTGATGAACGGCAGGGGGTTTTTCTCGGTGATGAGCTTCAGCGCCGGACCGTACAGGCCCTTATTGCACAGCTCCATATACTCTGGGATATCCTGCGCGATGGGGCAGCCGCCCTTGCAGGGTGCGATGAAGCAGTCGATCCAAGGCACCTGCTTCTCGCTCTTGCGGCTGGGCAGGGGCTTGATGGGCTTGACGTGATGGACGTCGGTATGGCTGGCGGCGCTCATCTCACAGATGGCCTGGGTGTCCGTGCCGGAGAAGGGTCTGTACGCCATGGGCTCCACCTTCTCCACCATCTGGTACAGGCGGTTGTAGCCGCCGGGCTTGAGGATGGTGGTGGCCACGGTGATGGGCCAGATGCCCGCCGCGAACAGCTTGTCGCAGTTGAAATACTCCGCGCCGCCGGCGAAGGAGATGCGCATTCTGCCCTTGAACTGGCGGGAGATGCGGTGGCACATCTCGATGGTCAGGGGGAACAGGCTGCGGCCGGACATATACATCTCGTCGTTGGGCAGCTCGCCCCGGGTGGTGTCCACGGGGAAGGTGTTGGAGAGCTTCAGGCCGAACTCCAGGCCCTTGCTGTCCGCCAGCGCCTGCAGCCGCTCAAACATGGGTACGGCATCTACCCACTGGAGATCCTCGTTGAAGTGGTGCTCGTCGAACACGATGTAGTCGTAGCCCATGCTGTCCAGTGTGCGCCGCGCCGTCTCGTAGCCCAGAATGGTAGGGTTGCACTTGACGAAGGTATGCAGGTGCTTTTCGGAAATGAGGTAGCTGGCGATGCGCTCGATCTCATCCGGGGGACAGCCGTGGAGGGTAGACACGGTGACGCTGCGGCTGACGCGGGGATCAATGGCGTCGATATAGTCGCTCTCCGCCGGGAACAGCTCCTTCAGCACGGCCTTGCACTCGCCGAAGATGGCGGTCTTATTGGCGTCCATCATACCGTCGATATAGGTGTTGACCTTCTCGCCCTTGATGCCCTCCAGATCATAGCCCACGGACATATTGAACACGAAGCCGTCAGGATCGCCGAAGCCGTAGACCTTGCTGAGCACCTTCAGGGCGCACCACGCCTTGATATACTCGTCCATGGCCTGTGGCACGGTAAGCTCGGTGGACCACTCCTGGTTGTAGCCCTCGTCGTTGGCCAGGATACAGGGACGGGGGACGCAGGCGGCCAGATCCGCGCCGTCCATCTTCTGGACGGTCTTGACCTCGAAGAACCGGGCGCCGGCCATGTAGGCGGCGATGATGTTCTGGGCCAGCTGGCTGTTGGGGCCGGCGGCGGGGCCAAAGGGCGTCTCGATGCGCTCGCCGAAGATGGGCAGGCTCTTGCCCGTGGCGTGGTACGCCTTGCGCACACCGAAGATCTCGCCGGAGGCGGCGTATTCCTCCACCACCCAGTTCATCAGGGACTTGAACGGAATGGGATACATTTTCTCAGACATGGGATGTCCTCCTTGTGGTAGTTTTTTCTTAGTACGTCCGGTGGTTCAGGTCGCCCCACAGCTTCTTGGCGGCCTCGAGGATGTGGGCGTTCTCCGCCTCCTCGTCGATGTTCACCAGTACGCGATCCTGCATCAGCACCTTACCGGCGGCGATGGTGGTCTGGCACTGGCGGCCGGTCATGCCGAAGATCATGTGGCCGTCGATGTTCTCATCGGAGAACGGGGTGAACGGCTTGTAGTCCATCACGATGATATCCGCCGCCGCGCCGGCCTTCAGCACGCCCAGCTCATCGGGGAAGTACCGTGCGCCGATCTTGGCATTGTTGCGGAACAGCATATCCGTGACCTCGCACCAGCCCACGTTGGGCAGGCAGTTCTGGCTCCGCTGGGAGCACAGCGCCACCTTCAGGGACTCCAGCATGTCGTTGGTATAAGCGTCGGTGCCCATACCCAGCAGGATGCCCCGCTTGTACAGCTGCAGCACCGGGCAGATGCCGATGGCGTTGCCCATGTTGGACTCGGGGTTGTTCACCACCATGGTGCCCGTCTCCTTGATGATATCCATTTCGGCGGTGTTCACATGGATGCAATGGCCCAGAATAGTCTTTTCGCTCAGAATACCGTGATCCTGCAGCCGCTGCACGGGGCGGCGGCCATAGTTCTGGAGAGAGTCGTACACATCGTTCATGCCCTCGGACACATGGATGTGGTAGCCGGTGCGGCCGTTATTGGCCTCCACCATGCGGTCGAAGGTCTTGTCGCTGATGGTGAACAGCGCGTGGCCGCCGAACATGGCCGCCAGCATGGGGTCGTTCTGCTTCTGACAGTAGGTGATGAAGTCGGCGTTCTCCTTGATGGCCTGCAGGCACTTCTCCTCACCGTCGCGGTCGCTGACCTCGTAGCACAGGCAGGAGCGCAGCCCCAGTCGGCGGCTCTCCTCGCTGATGGTGAACAGGGTGCCGGGGATCTCGCCGTAGCTGGCGTGGTGGTCGAAGATCGTGGTGACGCCCTGCTTGATGCTGTCAATGTACAGCGCCGTGGCGGAGGCGCGGGTACCGTCCATCATCAGGTGGCGGTCGATAGCCCACCATGTGCCGTCCAGCACCTCATAGAAGTTGGTGGGGTTGTTGCCCGCGATGCTCAGGCCCCGGGCCAGCGCGGAGTAGATGTGGGTGTGGGCGTTGATAAATGCGGGCATGATGACGCCGCCCTTGGCGTCGATGATGTGGGCGTCGGCGTACTTGGCCCGCAGCGCGGCCTCTTCGCCCACCTCCACGATCCTGGTGTCCTCGAAGGCCACCGCGCCGTGCTCATAGTAGCCCTTCCCGCCGGCGTCACGGGTGATGAGCCGTCCGTTGGTCAAAAGTTCCATTTGTGCTCCTCCTCTTTTGTATTTGGTTTCTTTTTTCTTCCCCCGCAAAGAGGCCTCCCTCGGCGGAATAACAAAAAGTGCCCCAGTCTCCCGGTTCCGGAGACTGAAACACTCAAGCGTCAGCCGAGTGATAGTTGCAGCCCGTGCGCGAAGCACTTCCTTACAGCTACCAATCTTGGATTGTCGTTTATATTTTACAGGACTGCACCGGAAAAATCAATATTTTTTCGCCGTCCCTCACAATTTTTTTGTCCGCAGCGGAACGCGCATGCAGCGTAAGCCGAAGCGGCTGCGCCGCGAGGGCGCACCCTCTGGCGCGGCAGACGCCGCAGGATACCCCCGCACATGCCCCGCACGACAGCGCTGGCGTGACCGGCTCTGCGGTGTCGGAGGTGCGATGCACAAAAAAAGACGAGGCCGAAGCCTCGTCTTTTTTGGTTCAAGAACTAAGTTCTAATTAGAACTCCTTCTTCTTGCCGATCACGACAGCGGAACCAGCAACGCTCATCAGAGCCATGCCAGCGTACATAGCGATACCAGCGTCGAAGGTCTTGGGGGAACCCTTGCCACCAGAGGGGGCAGCGGGAGCGGTGTAAGCAACGTACACACCAGCGACGGCGTCATAAGCCTTGTCGGTGGGGATAGCGGAGACCTTGGTGTACACAGTGCCGTCCAGGCCGCAAACAGTGCACTTAGCGGTCTTCTCGTCGATGGACAGCTTCCAGACGTGCTCGTTCAGCTGGTCAGCCAGAACGCCGAGCTCGGTAGCGGTCACGACAGCGCCGTCAACCAGCAGAGTGGTGCCGGTCTCGGCCTTGACATACAGCTTGGTGGTGCCAGCCTTGTCAACAACGGCGGTGTAGAACACATCGTCCTTGTCATAAGTGGTGCCCAGAGAGAACTGGCCGCACTTGTCACCGATGTTGGTGTAAACCTTGCCCTCGAAAGCATAGGTGCTCTCGGTCTCAGCCAGGTACATAGCGACCTTGCTGGTGCCGGCGTACTTCACGATGAAAGTAGCGTCAGCAGCCTTGCACTCAACATAAGCGCCATCGATGCCCTCGATGGTGTAGTGAGCGATGACGTTGGCCTTGGCGTTAGCCTTGACGTAGGTGATCTTCAGATCCTTAGCGGGCTTAGCAGTATCGTCGTCGATGTTGTAAGCGGCGCCGTTGCTGGCCTTGTACAGATCATAGGTCTGAACCTTAGCAAACGCGGTGGTGCACAGAGCCAGAGCCATGACCATAGCAAGAACAGTTGCGATGATCTTCTTCATGTTTGATTTCCTCCATAAAAATTTTTTGTTGATCGGCTCCCCCTCCCGCCGTGCCCGTGACCCGCAGCAGAATCGCTTCTGCCGTGGAGCACAGACCCGGAAAGTCCGGTTCGCCTTTCACGGTCACAGTATATCAATATCTGCGGCATAAATCAAGAGACTTGGGCCCGTCAAATGCGAAAAAACTCATAAATAAATGTTAAAAAAGGATTAAATCTTTCATAACGTTCTGAAAACACGTTATTTTACGCAAATTACAGCACTTTTTCTCCGAATTCTTGCGGGCGCGGCGGAGATGCCGCAGGCGTGATCTCCCAGAATTTAATCCATTTATCGCGTTTTATTATCGTCTATATTATTTCATCGTTTATTTTCCTGTAAAAATTGCGATTTCTTTATCCCGCGAAAGCGTTTTCGCGGACAGTTTGTAACAAATTGCCCGCCGGTGAGACGCATTCCGCGCCCCGGAACCGGCCGCAGGTGCCTCCTGTGCGTCGTGCCGTCCCCGGCGGACGCACACCTTATTATATTATAGCGGCCCGTCTGTCCTTTTTCAAATTTTTTCGCAAAAAAAGAGGAAGCCGCCGTTTTTTGCGGTATACTTTATTGTGACGGTTTGTTGCACGCGGCTGTGCAAGCCGCATATTTCCGGGAAGGAGGTACGTTTCCGTGTTCGATCAGCGCTTTCTGGACGAGTTGATCGCCCGCAGCGACATCGTGGACGTGGTGTCCGGCTACGTCGCCTTGCAGCGCAAGGGCGGCAATCTGTTCGGCCTGTGTCCGTTCCACAATGAAAAAACGCCCTCCTTCTCCGTGTCGCCGGACAAGCAGATCTACCACTGCTTCGGCTGCAAAAAGGGCGGCGGCGTCATCAATTTCATCATGGAGATCGAAAACCTCACCTTTCCCGAGGCCGTGCGGTTTCTGGCCAAGCGGGCCAACCTGCCGGTGCCGGAGGAGGAAGATCAGAGCGGCGCCGACAGGCTGCGCCGCCGTGTGCTGGATCTGAACCGGGATGCCGCCCGCTGGTACTACGACCTGCTGTGCTCCCCGGAGGGCGCGGCGGTGCAGGGCTATCTGGACAGGCGGCAGATCCGCAAGAGCATCGCCGTCCGCTTCGGTATGGGCGCGTCCCCCGACCGGTGGGACGGACTGCTCACCGCCATGACCCGCAAGGGCTACTCCAAACAGGAGCTACTGGCCGCAGGGTTGGTGGTCAACGGCAAAAACGGACGGCTGTACGACAAGTTTCGCAACCGTCTGATGCTGCCGGTCATCGACACCCGGGGCGATGTGGTGGGCTTCGGCAGTCGCGTCATCGACAACTCCGAGCCCAAGTACATGAATACCACGGAGACTATTACATACAGCAAACGGCGTATCCTCTACGGGCTGAATCTGGCCAAGAAGACCAAGCGGCCCAACATCATCCTCTGCGAGGGCAATCTGGACGTGGTGACGCTGCATCAGGCCGGATTTGACAACGCCGTGGCCTCCATGGGCACGGCCCTCACCGTGGAGCAGACCCGCCTGCTCAGCCGCTTCACCAAGGAGCTGGTGCTGTGCTACGACAACGACAACGCCGGTCAGCTTGCCACCCAGCGGGCGCTGGAGCTGCTGAACAACTCCGAATTCACCGTCAAAGTCCTGAAGCTGCCCAACCGCATGGTGGACGGCAGACCCACCAAGCAGGACGCCGACGATTTCATCAAGAACCACGGCGCCGCCGCCTTTGAAAGCCTGCTGTCCGGCAGCGAAAACGGCGTGGAGTTCCGCATGACCCAGATCGCCGCCCGGTACGACCTTTCCTCCGACGAGGGACGCATCGGCTACGCCGGGGAGATGGCGGAGGAATTATGTAAGCTCGAAAACGCCGTGGAGCGGGACGTATACACCAACCGTGCCGCCCAGACGGCGGGTCTGTCGCCGGAGGCCATGAAGCTGGAGGTGCAGCGCGCCTTCAAGCGCCGCGTCGCCCGTGACCGGAAGATGCGGGAGCGGCAGGAGCTGAATCTCAGCCGCACTCTCCAACCCACTGAGCGGGCCATCCGCTACGATGATCTGCGCAGCGCCATGGCCGAGGAGGGTGTCATCCGCCTGCTGATGCAGGACGACGGCCTGTTCCCGGCGGAGCCGCCCCTGCGGGAGGATGAGTTCTCCTCGCCCCTGCTGGGCCGTATTTACAGCGAGCTGTGGCGCTGCCGGGGCGGCAGCAGCATGGCGGCACTGTCCGCCGCGCTGACGCCGGAGGAGATGAGCCACCTGACCACGCTCCTGCAGAAGCCGGAGTCCGCCGCCAACGCCCCCCAGGCGCTGGCCGACTATATCCGCATCATCCGCGAGGAATGTGCAAAACGCAGCGGCCGCAGCGCTATGGACGCACTGTCTGCCGCCCGCGATACCTATAAAGATAAGAAACGTTACGGAGGAAAGCGAACATGACTGACGAAAAGTACACCGCCCGGGAGCTGGAGGAGATGGCCGACGCCCTGCTGGCGCAGGACAAGCCCGAGAAGGCCCCGAATGGCGAAAAAGCGGCGAAGGACGCCAAGTCCGCCGAGAAGGCGGACGATAAGCCCACCATGACCAGCAAGGGCAAGCTGGATGACAAGACCATCGCCACCCTGCCCGCCGCCGCGCTGCTGACTGCCAACGAAAAGCTGAAGGAGCTGTTCGTCAAGGGCAAGAAGAAGGGCCGTCTGGACGCCGGCGAGCTGTCCGAGGTGCTGGACGAGATGGATCTGGACGGCGACCAGATGGACTCCATCTACGACTCGCTGGAGACGCTGGGCATCGAGGTGGGCACAGAGGATTTCCTGACGGATCTGCCCAACGAGGACGGCGAGCCCGCCATGGAGGAGATCGCCGAGATCGAGGAGGAGGAGCTGGTCGACCCCAATTCGCTGGTGGACAGCTTCAACATCGATGACCCCGTCCGCATGTACCTGAAGGAGATCGGCAAGGTGCCGCTGCTCACCGCCGATCAGGAGGTGGAGCTGGCCACGGCCATGTCTGCCGGGCGCGAGGCGCAGGCCCGCATGGACGAAGCGGCGGAGAACGGCGAGGCCATCCCCGACGAGGAGCTGGCCCAGCTGAAAAAGCAGATCAAGGCCGGCGAGCGGGCCAAGCAGCAGCTGGCCGAGGCCAACCTGCGTCTGGTGGTATCCATCGCCAAGCGCTATGTGGGCCGCGGCATGCTGTTCCTCGACCTGATCCAGGAGGGTAATCTGGGTCTTATCAAGGCCGTGGAGAAGTTCGACTACACCAAGGGCTATAAATTCTCCACCTATGCCACATGGTGGATCCGGCAAGCCATCACCCGCGCCATCGCCGATCAGGCCCGCACCATCCGCATTCCCGTCCACATGGTGGAGACCATCAACAAGGTCATCCGCGTCTCCCGCCAGCTGCTGCAGGAGCTGGGCCACGATCCCAGCCCCGAGGAGATCAGTGAGGAGATGAACATGCCCGTGGACAAGGTGCGGGAGATTCTGAAGATCGCGCAGGAGCCGGTGTCGCTGGAGACGCCCATCGGCGAGGAGGAGGACTCCCATCTGGGCGACTTCATTCCCGATGAGGGTGCCAGCGAGCCCAGCGAGGCCGCCAGCTTCACTCTGCTGAAGGAGCAGCTGGTGGACGTGCTCAGCACCTTGACGCCCCGGGAGGAGAAGGTGCTGAAGCTGCGCTTCGGCATCGAGGACGGCCGCACCCGCACGCTGGAGGAGGTAGGCAAGGAGTTCAGCGTCACCCGCGAGCGCATCCGCCAAATCGAGGCCAAGGCGCTGCGGAAGCTGCGCCACCCCTCCCGCTCCAAGAAGCTGAAGGACTTCCTGAACTGAACCCCGACATACAAAGAGCATCCGCCCGATCGGGCGGATGCTCTTTGTATGCACGTTATCTTTTCCAGTGCTTCAGACCGGGCACCACGGCCTCCATGTGGGCCCTGACTTGCTCCGCGGGCCACACCTCGCTGGCCATGTGCGCCACGCAGAAGTCGATGAGCTGATCCATGCTGGCGTATTTGAACGTGCCGCCGTCATAGCACCACTTGCAGTAGTCCTCGTTGAAGGAGCCGTCAGGCTCCCGGCTGGTGACGGCGTCCTCCAGCGGCATCCCGCAGCACTGGCAGACCAGCTGCCGGGGCGCGCCCAGCAGCGTGTTGATAGAGACGTCAAAAAGCCGCGACAGCTGCTTCAGCGTCTCCGGATTCGGCGTCGTCTCGCCCGTTTCCCAGCGGGACACCGCCTGCCGCGTGACGAACAGCTTTTCCGCCAGCTCGTCCTGCGACAGCCCTTTTTCCGTCCTCAGACGACGGATCATATCCTTCGTATCCATGAAGAACACCCCCTTGCCGCCAATATAGCACAGGCCGTACCCCCACGCAAGCAACAGACTGTTGCGGTCATACCCGGCTCAGCAGCACGCGGCACGCGCCCTCCACGGCACACTCCCCCAGCGCGGCGGGCAGGAAGTACGAATCCCCCTGCCGCAGGGGATACCGGACGCCGCCGTGGACGACAGCGCCCTCCCCCTCCACGCACAGCAGGTGCCGGAAGGAGTCGCCGCCGCAGATCAGCGCGGCGCGGGTGCGGATGTCCAGCCGCGTCACGGAGAAGCAGCGGCAGGCAAACAGCTCCGCCGCCGTGTACCCCTCGTGCTCCGTAACGGCGCGGGGCGCGCAGGCCCGGGCCGCCAGCGGCGCGTAGTCCAGCACCGCCGCCGCCCGCTCCAGATGCAGGGGCCGCAGCTGCCCGTCCGCCCCCCGGCGCTGGTAGTCGTAGACCCGGAACGTGGTGTTGGAGTTCTGCTGGATCTCCGCGATGAGGATCCCGGCGCAAATGGCGTGGATGGTACCGGGCAGGATGAAGAACGTGTCTCCCTTCTTCACCGGCACGCGGTTCAGCACCTGGCAGATGGTGCCGTCCTCCGCCCTGCGGCGGAGCTCCTCCGGCGCGACCCGCTCCGCAAAGCCGCAGTAGATGGCCGCGCCCTCGTCGCAATCCACGATGTACCACATCTCGGCCTTGCCGGCCTCGCCCCTGTCCCGCAGCGCCGTCTCGTCGGAGGGATGCACCTGAATGGACAGATCCCGCCGGGCATCGATAAGCTTCACCAGCAGCGGGAAGTCCCGCATCCCCGCGCAGCGCGTGCCCCAGAAGGCGTCCCTGTCCAGCGCCGCCAGACGGTCAGGCGTCATGCCCGCCAGCGGGCCGTTCTCCACTGTGGAGACGCCCTCCGGCCGCTGGGCCAGCTCCCAGCTCTCCGCCGTGATGTCCGGCGCATCCGCCTTGTGATAGTCCCGGCGCAGGCGCTCCCCGCCCCAGAGATAGTCCTTGTAGCACGGGTGCAGCTTCAGCGGTGTCAGTTCCATGGCGTTCCCTCCTCTTTCCGGTGTGATGTCAGCCGTATCATACCACGCCCGCCCCCGGATGGCAAGGCGGGGAAATATTTGTTTTTCCTCTCGCTTTCGGGCATGATGTATGCTATGATGACGGTACCATCAGTGAACAAGGGCAAACACGCCTGACAGCGCGTCTTTCCGGCGCTTTTTGCCCTTTTCGCCTTGGCGGGCGCCAGCCTCGCTCCAAAGGAACGTCGCTCGGCAGCATCGGCGGATATATGCCGACTCAGCCCGCCTGCGTCTCAAAAGCCAAAAATCACTCGAAAATCCATCGCTGGCAGGTGCATACAGTTTTGCCGGAGCAGAAATGTGTCCAGACAAGGAAAGACCCACAGAGAATACTTGTCGTATTGTCAAGGGGCTTGACGTAGTATGGGCGCATTTCTGCCCGTCAAAACCGTGCTTGCCCTTGTCAACTGATGGTAAATTCCATGAAAGGAGTTTTCTTCATGCTGGATATTTTCGACATTCTGGGGCCCGTGATGATCGGCCCGTCCAGCTCCCATACGGCGGGCGCGGCCCGGATCGGCTCCATGGCCCGCTCCCTGCTGGGTGCGCCGCCGGTAAGGGCCGCCATCCACCTGTACGGCTCTTTTGCCGAGACGGGCGCGGGCCACGGCACAGACCGTGCGCTGGTGGGCGGTCTGCTGGACATGAAGCCCGACGATCCCCGGCTCCCCTTTGCCTTCGACGAAGCGAAAAAGGCCGGCCTCACCTACACCATCGACGAGATCAGCCTGCGGGACGCCCATCCCAACACCGCCGTCATCGAGGCGTGGACCGCCGACGGCAAGACGCTGGTGATGCAGGCGTCGTCGCTGGGCGGCGGGCGCATCATGGTCAATAAGCTGGACGGCATCGACGTGAACTTTACCGGTATGTACAACACGCTGGTCATCCGCAACGAGGACGCCAGCGGCACGGTGGCGGCAGTGACCTCCATCCTCAGCCAGCTGCGGGTCAACGTGGCCAACATGAGCCTGTACCGCCATAAGCGGGGCGGCGATGCCCTGATGGTCATTGAGACGGATCAGCACCTCAAGCCCAATCAGGTGGCGTTCCTGTCGGAGCTGCCGGGCATTCTTTCCATGACCTACTACGACAAGGAGGAGGATGAAGATGTCTCTGGATTCGATGAAGGAGATCTTTGACCGCATGGAGCAGGAGGGCAAGCCCTTCTGGGAGATCGTGCTGGAGGCCGACATGGAGGACAGGCAGGTGACGCGCAACCAGTCCATGGCCAAGATGCTGCTGACGTGGCAGGCCATGGAGGATGCCGCCGACAACTACACCGGACGCCGCCGCAGCGTCAGCGGCCTTGTGGGCGGAGACGGCATGAAGATGCGGCAGTACTGCTTCCGCGGCGAGGCCATGTCCGGCGGCTACGTCAGCGAGGTCATCGCCGAGGCGCTGTCCATGGCGGAGTCCAACGCCTGCATGTGCCGGATCGTGGCGGCCCCCACAGCAGGTGCCTGCGGCGTGATGCCGGCAGTGCTGCTGCCCCTGTGCAAATACGAGGAGCTGAGCCAGCATCAGATCCTGGAGGCCCTGTACGTCGCCAGCGGTATCGGCGCCGTCATCGCCTACCGGGCCTGCATCGCCGGTGCGTCCGGCGGCTGTCAGGCGGAGATCGGCACGGCGTCGGCCATGGCGGCCGGCGCGCTGGTGGCCCTGCGGGGCGGTACCGGCGAGCAGATCGGCCACGCTGTGGCCATGGCGCTGAAGAACCTGATGGGCCTGATCTGCGACCCCGTGGCGGGTCTGGTGGAGGTGCCCTGCGTGAAGCGGAACGTCATCGGCGCCGTCAACGCCGTCAGCGTGGCGGACATGGCCATGGCGGGTATCACCAGCCGCATCCCGGTGGACGAGGTCATCGACGCCATGGGCGAGGTGGGCCGCCGCATGCCCGTGGAGTTCCGGGAGACGGCGCTGGGCGGTCTGGCTGTCACGCCCACCGGCAAGGCCGTGAAGAAGAAAATGCGGCAGGGAAAAGGAGAGGATGCCCTATGATGCTGGATTTTGACAAGCTGGACGCGCAGGTCGTCCCCCATTTCAAGGGCGGGCAGGGGGAGTCCCATGTCCGCACGGCGGTGCAGGACGGCATGGGCCGTATCCTGACGCTGACGCTGCCCGCCGGCTCCTCCATTGGGCTGCACACCCATCAGGGAAACTGCGAGATCATCCATGTGCTGTCCGGCAGCGGCGTGTGCCATGACGACGGCGCGGACATCGCCATCTCCGCCGGTATGACCCACTACTGTCCCGAGGGACACACCCACGGCATCGACAATACCGGCACGGAGCCGCTGGTGCTGCTGGGCATCCTGCCGGACGTAAAATAAGCGCAGCGCGCCGCCCTGCCGGGGCGGCGCGTTTTCCTGCCCGCGAAAGGCGGCGAAAGAAAAGCCGTGAGAAATCAGGTTTCACGCTTGACAAAGCCCGCTGCGTGTAGTATACTATCCAACGGACTGACAGTTCGGTGACATAGCCAAGTGGTAAGGCAAGGGTCTGCAAAACCCTCATTCCCCGGTTCAAATCCGGGTGTCACCTCCAAACAAAGCTCCCGAAACACCTGTGTTTCGGGAGCTTTTTCATACCCGAAAGCAGGTTTTAGCCTTATTTTTAGCCTTATTTTTAGCCTTATTGGGTCAACCGACGGAAACTGTACGGATAAAACGCTCCATGCGGTCGGCACTTTCGCGCTTCATCTGGTCAGTCACATGGCCGTATACGTCCAGCGTAAAGGCCGCTGTGGCGTGACCCAGATTACCCTGCACCGTCTTGATATCGTCGCCGGCGCGGATCGCGGCAACGGCGTAGGAGTGACGCAGGTCATGGAAACGGGCATTGGGACAACCGATGGCTGCAACGATGCGCTTGTACTCGCGGTAGACTGTCGGCTTTGTCAGGTGTGTCCCGAACTCGTTGGTAAAGACCAGACCCTCTGGATTTTGCCAGTCACTGCCCAACAGAAGCTTCTGCTGCATTTGCCATCGGCGCTGCTGCTGCAACCGGGCAAGGACAGTCTGTGCTGCGGCGATGGTACGGCTTCGGCCATTCTTCGGAGAAACAAGCTCATAGCCCTTGCTCCCCTTGTCCTGATGCAGCTGCATTTGCTTTTCCACAGAGATGATACCTGTATGAAAGTTGACGCAGTCCCACGTCAGGCCCAATACCTCGCCCTCACGCATACCGGTGAACAGTGTCAGGATGAACAGCGTTTCAAATCGGTTTCCCTGTATAGCGGTCAGAAACGCGGTGATCTGCGCATCGTCAAAGGGCTTGATTTTCTTACGCTCTATCCGCGGCAGGATGCAGGCATCGGCAGGGTTGTATCGCAGATAGCCGATCAGTACCGCTTGTTGAAGTGCCTTGTGGAGAACGCCATGGACATTCTTCACCGTTTTCGCGGAAAGACCTTCCGGATTCTGCTCGGACGGTTCTCCCATAGCGTTGTAAAATGTCTGTATCATCGGCGCATTCAGCGCCTCCAACCGCACCGCACCCAACGCTGGCAGAATGTGCAGCCTGATATCGGATTTATAGATGTGTGCCGTTCTGGGCTTCACGCCGCCCAAGTAGGTCTTTGACCATATCTCCAGCCATTGGGCCAATGTCAGCTTGCACGGCGCATGATACACACCGTTATCAATATCCAGCGTTACCTGCTTCAGCTTCTGTGCCACTTCCTTCTGCGTCTGTCCGGTGATGCTGCGCTGGATCTGCTTGCCCGTGCCGGGGTCGAAGCCCTCTGTGTAGCGGCCCTGCCAGTAGGTGTAAGTTTTTCCATTCCTTGTTGTTGTGATCTTTCTGATGGAACCGGCGCCGCCAGCACCTTTTCCTGTTTTTGTACGCAGCATATACGCTCCTTTCCGCCGCGCGGAATGTACCACCTCCATGATATATCCCACGCGGCTGTTGTGCAAGTTTAATTTTCGCGACGAAGAACTTTACTTCCGTAGAAACTCCAGCAGAGCCTCTCTCGGAATGCGTATCTGCCTTCCGACACGGACGCTTCGTATCTGTCCGCTGCGGATCAGTTCGTAGGCGGTGTTGCGGCCGATGCCAAGGATGGGCATCAAGTCCTCTACCCGCAGAATCATGGGGAGGTCTCTTAGATCACGATACTTATTCTCCACGGGCAGTCCCTCCCTTCACGGACGCCAGATAGACGTTCGTCACGTCGGGCCGCTCATGTCCCAACAGGCGGGACACAGTGAAATGGGCGTCCAAAGGCGTCATGCCGCCGCTGACGAGGGACGTGTACTTTTCGGCGGCGTAGGTATGGCGCAGCCCATGGAAGGTAATGCGCCTGTCCGGTGCGGTAGGGTCACAGATGGCGTCGCGGTGGCGGAGGATAAACTGCTGCATGCCGTTGATGGCCCGGTCGGTGGGTACGCCGTCTGGCACCAGCAGCTTGTGACCGCGCTCCGTTTTCTCCAGCAGCCTTTGCATCATCATGGTAATACGGCCGTCCTCAATGGGAACGATACGCACCTTGCCGCCCTTGCCTTTCACGGTGAGGGCACTTTCACGCAGCGCACGCTCCGCCGCAGCGGTGTCCATACGAAAGCATTCATGGATACGCAGACCGGCGTAGCGAGCCAGATACAGGGCGAGGATGTAGTCCTCCCGCTCCTCCGCCATGGCGCGGCCGATCAGCTTGCCAAACTCAGAGTTCGTCCATGTGCGATCCTGCTGTCCGAAGCGGCGGCGTTCCAAAGCGACGCCCAGTTCTTCATTGCCCGGCAGCGTGTAGCGTGGATGGGACATCTTATCATGGAAGAAGCGGATGGCGGAAAGGTCGGTTTTGACGGTGCTGGCTGACTTGCCCTGCGCCTGCAAATAGAGGACATAGCTCACCAGATGCTTGCCGCTGACGTTCTCCAGCTTTTGCAGGTGGTAGTGGACAGCGAGGTAGGCGCAGAAACGCTTGACCGCCTCATAGTAGCGATCCTTCGTGCGAAAGCTGCCCTGTCGGTTGTGGCGAGCCAGCTTGTCCAACTGGGTAACAAGGGTGTTGTAAATGCCTTTTGTGGTCATATAAAGAAATCTCCTTGTAATCGTAGTCGTGTTCAGATGGGCGCACTTTACCCGTTGTCAAGGAGAGCCGTTTCCGGCGTATCTCCGCAAAACTGATAGACTGCCGCAGGCGGAAAGCCTTGGTATTGCGTGTTTTCCGAGGTCTGCCCGTATGTCTGTCTCTCTTTACTTGTGCCAGGTCAGTACGCTGCGGTAAGGAGGTCTTTGACCTCTGCTCGTGTGAGCAACCGCGGACACCAGGCCGCTGAACTCGGCTGCGGAAGGCTCCGCCGGTGTCCTGTGATCCGCCCGGCGACGGATCTGAGAATATACGATACCCCGTACGACCGGCACCGCACTCTGACTGCGGCATACAGGGCGGGAGCTTGCCTCTCCCTTGACGATTTTCCTGCCGTATCGTCCCAACGGCTTTTACAAAACTTCTTTTTCCTGATCTGCGCCGAATTGATTCCGGTGCTCTTTCTATTCCTGCGGTATCGCGGCGATGGCAAGTGCCGCGACAAAAACGGTAAGCAAAAACGCAGGAAGGATACCCCTGCCGTTTCGGCTTCATACGATCCTTCCTGCGTTCGCAGTATTGTTCAATTCTGGTGGCCGCCCGTTTTCGGGAGGCGCATTTTGACATACTTCGGGTTCTTAATCAGAGCGAAAAGCTGTTGATAATGCTTTCCACCCGTGCCTGCTCTGCTCCGACCTAAATGCTTGATGCCTTAAGTACAGGCACATCATAGCATGGCGGCAAAGCGGCGTACAGGTGGAAACTGCCGCGAGAAAACTTCTCGCAGCATTAGGGAACTTCTCTACACCCTCCCTTCTATCTACTAATAGATCCTGTATAGATAATACCAGCTGTCGCCGGTGTTGTGCCCCGTCTCATCGGTTACATTGTTGTCCACCATGATTGTGTCGTTATCAAACCAGTCCGCATAATGCTCATTTCCGACTTCTTTCGTATCGCGTTCTATTGCGAAGAGCCGCATCTTTTTGAAATCTATGACGGACAGGTGGCACAGGCTGCCATTGGTAGCGTTCCGCTGGATAAGTGCAAGCTTATCGCCCTCCGGGCTGCCCACAAGTTCCGCATATGGCCAATCTACATCGGGCCACAAAGCTCCCTCTATCATATTCCGCTCTCCGCTTCGCAGATCAACGACATAGATATGGCGTTCTCCGTCCACCTCCAGCATATATGCACCTTCATCGTGCGGCACATATACCAGTCCGGGTGAAAATGGCTCCGTTCGTTCGGTGCCATGCCAGAGGGCATCAGGGTTTGTGAACGCCGTGGCCGCCGTGCTGCCAACGACGCCGGCCGCCTGCCGCTGGATGTCAACGTTCCACGTTGTAATCATGCCGAAGTCTATCGGCGATGCAGGTGTCTCTCCACGTACATACGCCGCAAGGTCTGCCTCATCCACCGCGCCGCCGGTCAGCGAATGGCAGGAAAAGATGCCTTCACCGATGTAGCTGCACCCAGTCAGTGCCGCACCGCACAGTTCATCAAGGCAGGTGAGCGGTTCCGTACCGATCGCTGCACAGTAATACCTTCCTGCATTCAAAAGGAGGTATTTACCATCACGCGTTATATGAACAGCTTTGAGGAACGGCAGTTCATCCATTACTGCGGCGGGAATCAGCTCCTGCACGCCATCCTCATACAGGTCGATGATAACGGGATATTTACCATCCAGAAGCAGGAGTAGCTTTTCGCCCGTGCCGGGTACAAATTGCAGCACCGCATATTGACCCGTCACGCTGTCGGGAAGCTCCACATAGCCGAGAGCACAGCGCCCCTCTTTATCCTCCGCCCACTCCAGATATACACCGTAAGCCGTTCCGTTGTACGAAAAGTCTCTGCGGGTGCTTTGCAGCTCGAGTTTGACCAGCTCACCGCCCTCCTGCTTATACAAATCGTAGTGACTCCCTTGTTTGTACTCGATCTCATCGGAGCAGATCGCAAATAACCCATTTGCGGCGTGACCGTTGTTGGGAACACGCACTCTTGTGACGGTGATATTTTTCCCAGCCGCGTCATCGCCTGTGAGGGGTTGATCCTCTACCGGAACGCGTTCCACATGATCCTCTGCGGAGATATGAAAGAAGGACAGGACTGCTGCACGGAACTCCTGATCCACGGCAAAGGCGACGGCGACAATGCACAGAAGGACGGCCAGCACAGCGGCAACGCCAACTGTCATTTTTCTGAATCGCGGTCTCGCAGCAGCATCTCCCCTATAGTGAAAAGCTTTTGCGTCCAATACAGCGGCATCATTCACCGCGCCGATGGCATCTATCAGTTGATTGCTGTTCATAACACATACTCCTCACTTACCAGACAAGTATGCAGCGCCTTACGAGTCCGATGAAGCATGACCTTTACTTTACTTTGAGAATAGCCAAACTGCTCGCATATCGCGGAAATAGAATCCAGATACCAGTACCGGCAGAGAAACACACGCCGCTCTGCGGTGGGTAGATCGTTGACAAATGTGTTGATCCTCTTTTCCAGATCAGCGGCAAGGACATCCTGTTCAACGTTTTCATGGGAGGGAACGCATTCGTTTAGCTCATCCAAAGCAGCGGCGAGCTCACCGCCTCGCTTTGCTGCGCTACGCTTTCTCCACCGGTCGATAGAGATGCGGCGGGTCAGTTTTCCCAAAAACGCAGATAACGCGGACGGGCGGTGCGGAGGCATAGTATTCCATGCGTCAAAGTATGTATCGTTGACACTCTCCTCTGCATCCTCTGCATCCGCGAGAATGTTGTAGGCAATGCCGTAACAATATTTCCCATATTTGATTGATGTCTCGGTAATGGCGTCTTCCGACCTTATCCAATAAAGATCGACTATTTTATCATCGTTCATACCTTGCTCCTTTCCTTTAAGGGAAATATCCATCATCTATCTACTCGCAAAAAACGCAGAAAGGTTACAGATATTTTAGCATACGTTGAAAAATCATTCAATTTGAAGAAAACCGTCTCTGTCAGCAAGTGTTTTGCTCGGCTTTCCGGCATCTGTGCAAAATATCCCGGCATATACTAAAACGCACTATCACAAGAAGAACCTCCAATTCCTTGTAGCACAAGGGATTGGAGGTTCTTCCTCGGTATGAATGGGTATAACGCAAAAGCATCCACGGCTTTTCGGTAAGGGTGAGTCATCCGTCCACCGCGTTTTCTGAGCTAAAGGCACAGGTACATTCCGCGCGGCCACAAAATTTAGCCTTATAACTTCAAAATTTGATAATACAGTCCGGCAGCATTTAACAGCATGATTTCCTGCAAGCCCTGTATTTCCAACACTTCCCGGCATCGGTCAACACGACGCAAGACCGCCCCACGGCGATTCAAATCCGGGTGTCACCTCACCTCACATACGCCGTATGACCTCGCCCAGCCAGCGGCACAGGGTATCCCCTGTCCGGTTGGCGATCTCCACCACCCGGGCATGGCTGTGCTTCACCGCCTGGATCCCCGTGGCCATGTTGGTAATGCAGCTGACCGCCAGCACCTTCATGCCCAGATAGCTGCACACCATGGCGTCCGGCACGGTGCTCATGCCCACGGCGTCGGCGCCCATGGCCGCAAAGGCCCGTATCTCCGCCGCCGTCTCGTAGCACGGCCCCATGAACCCCAGATAGACGCCCTCCCGGTAGGCGATGCCCAGCTCATCGGCGGTCTGTCCGGCCAGCGCCCGCAGGCCGGGGTCGAACACCTCGGTCATGTCCGGGAAACGCGGCCCGAACCGCTCATCGTTGGGCCCGATCAGGGGATTCGTGCCCATCATATTGATGAAATCGGTAAGGAGCATCAGCGTACCCGGTGCGAAGCTGTGGTTCACGCCCCCGGCGGCGTTGGTCAGGATCACCTGCTCCACCCCCAGCAGCTTCAGGGTATAAAAGGGGTAGCAGACCTCCTTCATGGTGTAGCCCTCGTAGAAGTGAAAGCGCCCCTCCAGTGCATACACCTCCCGCTGTCCCAGCCGCCCCGTCAGCAGCGCGCCCCTGTGCCCCGCCACCGTGGACACCGGGAAATGGGGGATGTCCCGGTAGGGCAGCTCCTCCGTCTCCGTGAAGGCGGCGGTGAGATTGCCCAGTCCGGAGCCCAGCACCACCGCGATCTTCGGCCGCGCCGCGGTGTGCGAGCGGATATAGTCCGCGCTTTCCAGCGCCTTTTCGTACAGCTGCTCCATGGTATCGTCTCCTCCTGTTCCGGCGTCTCCGCCGTTTTCCCTGACATTGTACCACAATGCAGCGCAAAATGATACACCCGAAAGAGGGAGGTCTGTTGCGGCAGACCTCCCTCTTTTTCGTCACCACGCGAACATCACCGCGTAGGCGGACTCGGCGCCCACGCCGCCGTCCTGCTCCGTCAACGGGATGACCGCGCCCTCCGTCAGCACCTCCCGGATGCTGCCGCCGGCGCTGTACAGCACATACTGCGAGCCTCCCTCCGGCAGGGCCAGCACCGACAACTCCGCCCCCGGCAGCAGCGTATAGATGGCCGGGCCGTCCCCGTCCGTCTTCACGCTGCCGACATAGGTGAACTGCAGCTCCAGCCCGTCGGCGGTGCGGAACACCTCCGTGGTCTTGCCGCCGCTGCCCCGCTCCAGCACCTCCAAGCAGTACAACGGCTCAAAATCGCCGCCCGCCGCCGCGTAGTTCCGCACGCTCACCAGATCATTGACCTGTATCGTCTCCAGCTGGGGGAACTCCCGCGCCGTGCCGCCGTACCAGCGCCCGGCAATGCAGATGGCCCGGAACTCGTTGCCGCCCGCCTGCTCCGTCCGGGTGTCCGTGACAACGCCCGTCCACGGATTGCTGATGGCCATACCGCTGATGGCCGCCGACACATCCTCCCGCTGATCCTGCGAGACATAGCCGTCGCCCAGATCGTGTTCGTCGTAGGCGTCCCACGTCACCCGAGGCGCCTCCGCACGATCCTCGTGTATCTCCAGCTGATGGGTGGTGCCCCAACCGTACTGGTCGCTGCCCGTGCCGTAATCCAGCATGGTGGTCTCCGTCAGCATCAGCCGCGTGCCGCCGTCCTCCAGCGCCCGCACCTCCGTCACGTCCACCGTGATGTGTACGGCCCGGAGGTCATCGGCGGCCACATAGGGCCACACGGCGGCCTGTGCGCGGCTCACGGCATCATGCCGCAGCTTCTCCACGCAGTAGGCTGTGCCCACGGTGTTGTCCGCGATGGCGTTGGCCCGCATGAGGAAGTAGCCCTTCACCGTCTCCGCCACCCGCTCGTCCAGCGCCGCGGCGGCGCTGCTCTGCACGTCCACCGCCGGCTCCACATCGTACCGGCTCCCGGCAGCCGACCGGATGGCCGTCAGGAGCTGCTGATCCGTGCCCTCATACTTGGCCGCCAGCTTGCTCAGATAGCTCCCCACCGTGTTGGGCGCCTGCCGGTACCGCTGAACCAGCGTATCAAGGGCGCCCTCGCTGTACGCGCCGTCCGCCCCCAGATAGTAGGCGCACAGATAGCTCAGCGGGCACCTCTCCCAGTCCGGCATGTGCGCCGTATCGTACACGATGCCGTAGTCCGCCGGGTCGATGCTCACCGGGTCGTTCTCGCCCTCGGAGGGCCACGGCGTGATCTCCTGATACGCCGGGCACGCGGCGGTGAAATGCGCCGTCACAGGGCCTGTGCCGCCGGCCCAGAACCGCACCGTGAAGCCCTGGCTATCCGGCACCTCGACGGTCATGGCAAACGACTGGTACAGCGTCAGGCCGTCCGCGCCGCTCTCCACCCGGACGTCACCGCCGGTGCGCTGCGTCTCGCCGTCGTCCACCTGCGTGATGAGTCCGAACTCCTGCAGCATGGCGGCCGCGCCGCCCTCGCCCTCGTACTGCGCCGTCATCTCCGGCGGCACGATGACCCGCAGCTCGCCGGTGAGTTGGCCGCCCTGATAGGCCACGTCCGCCAGCCGGACGGACACGCCGTCGTCACGGGTGACGCTGGCGGGGCCGTAATAGATCTGCCGTCCGCCGCCCACGGTGCCGGTGACCAGATCGGCCTCCAGCGCATCGATCAGCTGCCGCAGACCGTCCACGCTCTGCCGCGCCGCCGCGATGTCGTAGACGCCGTCGTCGGACACCCTGCCCAGCCCCGCGCCGTCTACCTGCCACGCCACCCATTCCAGATTGTCGATAAGCGCCATGGCCAGATAGCTGCCGGCCTTCAGCTGCTGGGTCCACGCTCTGCCCGTTCCCGCCACCGTCTCATACTCGCTGGTGTAGCACAGCGTCAGGCCGTAGGGCGTCTGCTCGGTATCCAGCCGCAGCACGAAGCTCCATATGCCCTCGCCCATCTTGTCCAGCCCGATAGCGCCCAAAATACCGCTGACGGCGGCGTTGTCGCCCACATAGGGCGTCCGCATGGCGTACAGCGTCTCCGCGTTCCAATCGCCGCTGGACACCGGCTCCTCCTGCCGGCCGGGGCTGGTCAGGAAGCACACGGCGATGATCACCGCCGCCACAGCCAGCAGCACCGCCGCCCAGATGGCCGGCTTCTTATAGTGCAAAGCGTTTTTCACCCTTTCCTTCACCGCCGTCTCGCCGAAGGCCAGCGGGCACACCGCCGCCGGGCGCTCCCGCACGGCGCAGGCCACCAGCGCCCGGGAGTAGGCCGCCCGGCCCGGGGCGTCCAGCCCCCGCAGCACCCGCTCGTCGCAGGCGTTCTCCATGTCCCGCCCCAGCAGGATATACGCCGCCCACAGCACCGGGTTGAACCAGTGTACCGCCAGCAGCAGAAACGCCAGCGGCTTCACCGCGTGGTCGCCCCGCCGGATGTGGCACCGCTCGTGGGCCAGCACCTGCGGCAGGTCGGCCTCGTCCATATCCTCCGGCACATAGATGCGGGGCCGGAACAGGCCCAGAACGAAGGGCGTGCCCCACTGGCCGCAGCGGTACACGTTGTCCTCCAGCCGCACCGCCGTGCGCACCCGGTAATAGATGCGCAGATAGCTGGCCAGCATATACGTCAGCATCATCACCGCGCCCGCCAGCCAGACCGCCGCCAGCAGCTCCAGCGTCACCACGGGCCGCGCCGCCTGTACCGGCTGCTGCGCCGGGCCTGTCGCCACCGGCCGCTCCGTCTGCGCGGACGGCAGCGGCTCCGCCGGTTCGGCGGCGGGCGTCACGGATGTGTCCGCCGCCTCCGTCCGGGTCTGAGGCAGGTCGTACAGCGCCGCCGCCACGGGGCTCTGCTCCGCCTGTAAGCTCACCGGACTCTGCAGGGAGAACGGCAGCACCAGCCGCACCGCCACCAGCGCCCACAGCATGCATATCGCCCACTTGGGCGCCCGCCGCAGCACCAGCCGCGCCGCCATCACCACCAGCGCCAGCACGCCCGCCTGCCACGACAGCTCCACGATCCGCAGAAAAATATCACTCATCGCGCTTCTCCTCAAAGGCGGCGATCATGCGCCGCAGCTCCTCCGCTTCCTCCGCCGACAGTCCGCGCCCGCCCACAAAGGCGGTTAAAAAGCCCGGCAGGCTTCCGCTGAAATTCCGCTCCACGAACGCGCGGCTCTCGGCACGCTGCACCTCGTCCCGCGACACCAGCGCCGTCACCACCGCGTTCTCCGTTTTCACGACGCCCCGCTCCGTCAGCCGCTTGATCACCGTGTAGGTGGTGGATTTCTTCCACCCCAGCCTTTCGGCGCACAGGCGGGCCAGCTCGCTGCTTTTCACCGGCTGGTGCTCCCACAGGATCTCGCACAGCCGCAGCTCGCTGTCAAATATCTTCGGCGTTTCCAAACGCATCTCCTCCTTCCGCAGGTCTACTCCGTTAGTCCTCTTGTACAAAGTCTAACGCATTAGACCTCCCCTGTCAAGCAAAATTTGCATCTCCCCGCCGTTTGTGGTACACTGACCCTACGAAGGAGGCGACGCCCTTGGACATTCTCTACGAGGACGCACGGATCGTGGTGGCCGTCAAGCCCGCAGGCGTGCTGTCCACCGACGAGCCCGGCGGCATGCCGGAGCTGCTCCGCGCCCGGCTGCACACCGACTGCATCCGCACCGTTCACCGGCTGGACGCACAGGTATCCGGCGTCATGGTCTTTGCCCGCAGCCGCGCGGCCGCGTCCCTGCTGTCCCGGCAGCTGCGCGACCACCGCTTCACCAAGGAGTATCTGGCCGTCCTGCGCGGTGCGCCGTCCCGGCCCGCCGCCGAGCTGACCGACCTGCTGGCCCGGGATCCCCAGCGCCGCCTGACCTATGTGGCGGACGCCCCCTCCCCTGACACACGGGAGGCCCGCCTGTCCTACGGCACCGTGGACACCGCCGATGGTCTGACGCTGGTGCGTGTCCGACTGTACACCGGCCGCACCCACCAGATCCGCGTACAGTTCGCCTCCCGGGGCCTTCCCTTGTCCGGCGACCGCAAGTACGGCGCGGACGACGCGCCATGGCCCATCGCCCTGTGGGCGTACCGCCTGTCCTTCGACCACCCACAGACCGGCGCGGCCCTGACGTTCTCCTGTCCGCCGCCGCAGACGGAGCCATGGACGCGCTTCACCCTCCCGGACACCCTGTAACGCATGCAAAAGCGCTCCTCCCGCACAGTGGGAGGAGCGCTTCTTCTTCAGTTGTCCTTCTTGGCGGTATCGGTCTTGGTGCCGTCCGTCTGAGCGGCAGCACCGCTGCCCGCGGCATCCTCCGCCTTCTCCACGCCGATGATCTTGTCGGTCAGGCCGGCCTTCTCGGCCTCCTCCCGGGTCATCTTCAGCGGCTCGGCGGAGTCCTCCACCAGCTTCGCCATCATCAGATAGCGGTGAATGTCGTCGCCCACGCAGGTGGACAGGATAATGACCTTGTCGCCCCACTCCGGCAGGTCGTCACGGTTCACATGGACGCTGCCCACGGCGGGGCAGAAGCCGTTCTTGTAGTCGCTGCCGGTGTAGCTCTTATCCGTGGCCGCCTTGCCCAGCGCCGCGAAGAAGTCGGTGAACACCTGCTCATCCGTGAAGTCGTGGTAGTACAGGATGTTGGTGCCGTCGTAGGGGATGGCCGCGAAAATACGGTACGTCATCCTCCGCCCCGGCTGATAGATCTCCACCACGGTATCGTCGCCGAAGCTCATGGCGTCCGCGTAGTTCCGCAGTCCGCCCAGCATGGTGCCGTTGCGCATGTTGTGGCCGTAGATCAGCGTCACGGGATCGCTCATGTCCGGCTTGTTGAAGCTGGCCTGCGTATACATCGTACCGGCCTTGTTGTCCTTGCCGTCCAGATCGCGGTACAGATAGTAGTCGTCGTCGCCGGGCCGCTGCACCAGGAAGTTGCCCTCCCGGATGGCCATGTTGCTGGCGCCGGGGATCTTGATGTAGGCGTAGGCATCGGGCCACGTCTTCTGCGCCGTCTCAAAGTCCACCGGCACCTCCGCGTCGTCCGGCTGGATCAGCACAATATCCGTGGGCTGCTCCGTATCCGTGGTGTCCGGCGCCACAGGCTTCTCCGGCTGTACGGGCTTCTGCCCGCAGCCCGCGCACATGGCCAGCAGCATCACCACAGCCAGCAATCCCGCTATTTTACGCAAAAAATGTCCTTTTTTCTCCATTCTGTTCTCCTTTCGGGGGCGTTTGCCAAAAAAATGCGGGACAGCGCGCTCGCCGTCCCGCACCTCAGCGCCGAAGCTATGTTACCATACCCCGCCCGCGAATGCAACAGTTTTTCCCCGCCGGTCACAGGGCCGCCGTCTGGCCGTAGCTGCCGAACAGCCCGGAAAAGCTCTTTCTCTGCGCCGGAGTCATGCGGCTCCTGTACTGCTCCAGCAGCGCCTGCGCCGCCTGGGTCTTGCCCTTTTTCAGATAGTTCCCCATGGCGCGGTACAGACTGTCCGCCGCCGTGGAGCTCAAGGACTCGCTGGCAGCCGTCGCTTCCCCGCTGTCCACCTCCGCGCCGGAGGCCGCCAGCTTCTGCTCCTGCTGGGCCATGCTGCGGTAGTGGGCCAGCAGCGTCTCGTACAGCCTTCTGTCCTGCTGGCTGACGCTGTCGTACTGCTCCTGCGCCAGCGAAAGCTGCTTTTCCCAGTCGGACATGCCGTCCTGCCAGCGGTCATAGTCCGCCTTCTCCTGCTTGTCCAGCAGGTCGTACCGCGTCTGCAGCGCCTGTCCCTCCCGGTCGTAGGCCGCCTGTGCCTGTTCCCGAAGCTGGGGCAGCAGCGCCATCAGCTCCTGCATATACTGCCCGTAGGCTTGCTGCCCCGCGTTCTCCGCGTAGCTGGAGCCGTACCCGCCTGTAAGCGCCGCCGCCTGTCCCATGGTGTCCTCCATGGCGGCGCGGCCCTTCTGCCGGTACAGCCGGGCGTACTGCGCAAAGGCGCTGTCTGTCTCCGGGTCGTAGGAAAACGCCTGCCGTCCCTCGATCTCGTCGTACAGCGCCGCCAGCCGCTGCCGGTAGGCGGAGTCGTATGCGTCGGGCCGCAGCGCCGCCACGCTGTCGTGGTAGGCCTGCGCCGCCGTCACATCCTCCGAGGGCGCGTACCCCTTCTCCAGTCTCGCCAGCGCCTCCGCCGTCTTTGCCGATGGTCTGGCCACGGGGGCGGGCGTCGTCTCCTCTGCCGGGGCGGGCGACGCCAGCAGACTGCCCCATGTCTCGTCTCCGGCGATGCCGTCCAGCCGCAGGCTGTTCTTCTTCTGATAGTCCCGCACGGCGGCGCGGGTCTTCTTACCGAAAACGCCGTCCTCGTCCAGCTGATAGCCGTGCCTGTTCAGCTCGCTCTGCAGCTGGCGCACCGCGTCGCCCTGCGAGCCGTATGCCACCATTGTATACGTCGATGCCATTGGTTCCGTCCTTTCTCCTTATGTTGTCCTGCGCCACGCGTGCAGGCCCACCATGCCGGTGTCCACGCTCTCCCATACCGCGCCCTCCGGCGACGGCACGGGCGGCACGGCCTCCGCCGTCAGCCGCACGCAGCCCACCGGCCACAGCACGTCCGCCAGCGGCTTCCCGCCCAGCGTCAGCGCCCCGGTCACCTCCGCGTCGCCGTAGAACACTGCCGGCCACGCGCACTCCAGCGCCTCCCGCTCGCCGTACTTGCCGAAGGCCGCGCCCTTGCCGCCGCTGCGCAGATGCAGCGTCACCTGCGATGTGGCCGCCGTGTACCGCACCGTCCGCACGCTGCCCACCGTGTCCGCGGCGGTCAGCTCCACCTCATAGGACGCCGTGGCCGCCAGCCCGCCGCCCAACAGTCTCTCCGCGCCGCTGGTCAGGGTAGTGTAGCCGCTCCAGCTGCCGCCCATGGGACGGTAGCGCGCCCGCACCTGCACGGTGTTCCTCCCCTCCACGGCGGCGCAGGACGCCGTACACCGCACCTTCAGATACGCGCCGCTGTCCGCGGCGGTGCCGTCCGCGCCGCACCGCACCACGGTGCTGTCAGAGATCACCGGCTGGTGGTAGGCGTACACCTTCACGGCGCTGCCCGTCACCGTCACCGACCGCCCCCGGCTGTCCGTCACCGTTGCCGACGGCTTCAGCGACCCCGCGCTGCCGATAAGCGCCGTGGTGCCGGAGGTACCCGCCATCGTCTGCCCCGCAAAGCTGAACCGGCACGTCCTCACCGATGCGCCGCCGGTACCGGCGGCCTTCACGGTGTACCGCACCCGGCTGAGCCCCTGCACGCACAGGCCCCAGCCCTTCACCGCCGCGTTGTCGTTGACCACCGTTACCTGCAAGGTGGCCGTGGGCCGCATGGTCTCCGGCACGTAGGCGGTGAACGGGGCCTGTACGCTGCCCACATAGTCGCCGCCGTCGTAGATGTCCATGGTCATGGTGCCCGCGCCCCGCAGGGCGTTGGGGATCTGCTCCGCCAGCGCGGCGGGCGCCGTCCATTGATACACCGCCTTGGCCGCCGTACTGCTGACCGCTTTCAGCGAAGCGCCGCCCAGTGTGCCGGACGCCCCGCCGAAGACGTAGCTGAACCGGAACGTATAGCCGCTGCCGGGCTTCGTCACCGTCAGCGTCCCTGTCTGCCCGATGGCGGCGTCCCCCGCTGCCAGCCTGAAATCCTCCGCCGAGCTGCCCGGCTCCACGTCCAGCGCATAGCTGTACCGCTGGTCGCGGCTGGAGCCGGAGCCGCTGTACAGCCGCACCGTCAGCGCCGTGGTGCCGCCGCTCTTGCCGGACACCGTGATCCACCCGCTGTCGTACTCGATGGCGCTGCTCCACCGGTCGGGTGACGCCGCCTTTACCGTGCCGCCGCTCACCGCGCAGTCCCCGTCCAGATACAACGAGATATAGACGGGATACCCGAAGTAGGAGCCGCCTGTCACCGGTGCCAGCGACGCATAGATGCGGTAGCGCATGTCCTGTCCGGAGCGCTGGCTGTCGTAGGCCAGCGTGACGCCGATGTTGGGTGCGCTCCCCCAGTTCACCGTATCCAATGTGATGCTCATGCCTTACCCTCCGATCCACCGGAACGCAAGGCCGCTCTCCGCCGCCTCCACGCTCCAGTCCCCTATGGCGATGCCGCCCAGCACCGTGATATTGGTGATGTACAGCCGGTTGTTGGACACATAGGCCACCTCCGTGGCGTCCTGCCAGAACGACAGCCGCGTGGCGGTGAACACCGCCCGGAAGTTGTTCTGCTCCACCACCTGCTCGCCGTCCACCTCCCGGCACACCAGGTCCTGTCCCACCGCCACGCCGTACACCGGCACCGCCCCGTCATAGCTGACGATGCCCGTGCGGATGTAGCCCTCCGTGTCCACCTTGTAGTGGCGGAACGCGGCGTCCACCGCCTCCACATCGGCCTTCAGATCGGAGAAAAAGCTGTAATACTGGGTCACGGCCTCCGGATTCGCCTCCAGATACGCGCTGAGGGACGCCACATAGCTGCCGAAATCCGACACCGCCACATACTCCTCCTGCAGCCGCGCCGTCAGCTCCTCTCTGGTGTGCCGCACCTGATCCGCCGTCTTGACGATCATGCTCCGCAGCTTCTGGTACTGCCGGTCTGCCGCCGCCAGCTTTGTACCGCCCGCCGCTCCACCGCCGGAGGCCGCCCCGGCGGCCCGCACCGTACCGCTCTCGGCCTGCTCCAGCTGCTCCAGCGCCAGATTCAGCTGCTGCGCCATCTGGAACAGATAGGCGTACTGCTGCATCACCTGCTGCCGCAGACTCCCCGCCGGACTGGCGGGCATGGGAAGCGCGCTCACGGGCCGTCACTTCCCTTCTCATACACCGCCGACAGGCTGTATACCCGGCACCGTCCCGTGCCCTTCAGCCGCAGCCGCAGCTGGCGGCACCGCCGGGGCCGCAGGTGCAGCAGATATCCCCGGGTCTGCCCGTCTCCGCCGATGACCTCGCCCAGCTTCTCCCAGCGCCGTCCGCCGTCATAGCTGACCAGCGCCTCCAGCCACGCCCGTCTCTCCGGCTGCACCCGCAGCTCCAGCCGCGTCAGATACTTGCTGTCCGGTGCCGACAGACCCAGCTCGCCCGTCTCCGCCATCCACCGTACCGTCTCCTCCGGTTCGCCGCTGCCTCCGGTAAGATCCAGCAGCGCCCCGCTGCGGGTCAGGCCGTACAGCGCCCCGCCGCACACGGCGAAGGCCATGATGTCCGCGTCGTCCTGCCGGTGCCACAGGCCGTGGGCCGTGTCGTACACCAGCACATGCCGTCCCCCGGCCTCGTCCCGCGCCGCCAGCCAGTACTGTCCGTTCCACCCGGCCGCCGCCGCACCGGCGTACCGCACGCTCCCCAGCGGCTGTGACACGCAGGACGGCATGCTGCCGTCAAAGGCGTACACCCCGTTGACACCCACATAGAACAGCGTCCCGTCCACCAGCGCCGCGCTGCCTCCGCACCCCTTCCGGATACCGGGACACCGTACCGTCACGATCTGGTGCGCGCCTGCCGCGCTGGGATATACCCGCTCCATGCAGTCCTCCTTAAAGAAGATGACGCCGCCCATACACGCCGCCGCCCCGGTGAACACACCGTCGGAGCCCCGGGACGCCGCATAGCTGTCGGTGCTCAGCCCCGCGAAGCTGTTCCAGTTTCGGAAATCCCCCAGCTTGCTGGCGTAGATCTCGTTCACCGCCTCGCCGTTGACGATGCCGTACTTGCAGCCCCACAGCCGGTTGCCCTGCTCCACCACGAAGTCCATGTCCGGGACGGCCCGCTTCACCGTCACCGCCGCCGTCTGACTGCCCACCGTCCGGCACATCACCGGCAGCACGATCCAGTCGTCGTCCGCCGCCTGCAAAACGTGGAGTCCGTCCACCCCCTCCGTCTCGCAGCCCTCCACGGTCACGCCGTCCCCGGCCCGGAAGCCCCGCCCGATACCGGCGGACGCCGCCCTGGTACACACGTCCTCCACCTCCAGCCATGAGGTGCCGTCGTACCGCTTCAGCACCGGCTCGCCGTCCGCCGTGTCCATCCACAGGCTGCCCGTCCCCGGCGACGCGGGCGCCTCCTCCCCGATGGAGTAGCTTCCCAGTGCCTCGCCGCTGCTCCTGCACAGTGAGATCGTCACCTCGCCGGTGGTGACGGTGCGGTTCTCCAGCCCGCCGAACTCCGTAAGCTCCTGCGTGTTGATGAACTTTTTGTCCGGCCAGATCAGCAGGTACGCGCCCATGCTCACCAGCTGCTTATCGCCCTCCGTCAGTGTCAGCCCCGTCCGGACGCCGTTGACGTACAGCGCCGTGCCGTCCACCCATACCGGCGCGTCCCGGCACACCAGGCCGCCCGGTGCCTTCACCGCCGCGACGATGCCCCGTGCGGGCCTTGTCTCCAGCGCCGGATAACCCCCGGCCCACAGGTTCTCCATATCCTGCATGCCGCCCATGGCGCTGCCCGCCCGCCGGTCAAGCCCCAGGAACCGATCCGCCGTGACCCGCTGCTGGGGCGGCGCCGTCAGCTTGGGAAAAAACATCCCCCCACCTCCTTAAAACAGGCGCAGCGCCGCCGTGACGCGGCGGGGTGCCGCGCTGCGGCAGCAGTAGTCCTTGTACGTCAGAAAGGCGTTGTTCCACTGGGCCGCCGCGTTGTTGTACCGCGCCGTCTCCCCGTTGGCGTAGTGGATCTGCGCCTCCACATAGTGGCGGTACAGCTCGTCGTAGGGGGCCTCCGCCGTCAGGACGTAGCCCTCCGTCACCTCCGGCAGCGCCCCCTCCGCCTGCCGCACCTCCCGCAGCACGAAGCCCTCCGCCTGGGCCAGCCACTGCATCTTCTCCGCCCTGCTGTACTGATTGGGCAGCAGAGCGTCCACTCTGCCCAGCAGCTGCCCCGCCGTCAGCCTGTCCATGGCCGCCACCTCAGTTGGCCCGCTCGTCCACATAGCGGCGCGCCGTCTCGGCCATCATGCGGCTGTTCTCCAGCACCTCCGCCACATAGCCGGGCACCTGCACCTGCACGCCCTTCATGATCTTCCAGCTGCGCCCGTTGACGGACACGATCACGAAATTCTCCTCGTTCTTTCTGCCGCGGGGCAGAAAAATACTCACCATCTTCTCTTTCACAACGCCCTTCTCCTTTCATCGTTCCGTTTCACAGCGGGAGGGGTCAAAGACCCCTCCCGCGCCGTGTCAGTTCGCCTTGTCCTCGCCGGAGTAGCTGGAGCCGCACTCCACGCGCACCATGTACTCGTCGTACAGAATGGCGGCGGCATGGATGCCCTTCCAGCCCACGCTGGAGCGCTGATCCAGCGGATCGGCGGTACCGGAGGAGCCGCGGGGCTTCACGATGACCTCCGTGCCCTCGCTGAGATCCACCACGCCGTAAGCGCCCTTGCCCAGAAACAGGCAGCCGTACACGGCACAGCCGTCCCTGCCGCCCTCGCCGGGATAGATCACCGCCTTGTCGGCGGCGGTGACGGCCTCCTCCAGCACCAGCTTGGCAGCGGTGTTGGACGCCACTCTCACGCGCTGACCGCCGATGAGCACATAGCGGCCTGCCAGCGCGTCGACCTCCACCGTACCGCCGGTGAAGGGCACCTCGGTGCCGCCGCTCACCGCGCCGCTGACCGTCAGCACGCGGGCGTCCTTGGCCAGATCGCCGCCGCGATAGATCTTGGCCTCCGTCGTCTCCACGAAGCGCACGCCGTGGAGCTCGCCGATCTCGCCGGAGAACAGCTCCGTGGCGGCGGCGTACTGGTGCGCGGCGATCCACGCCTCGTCCTGCCGCAGGTCGAAGGCCACGCTGGGGTGGATGATGCACACATACTTGCCGTCGAAGGTCGGCGCGTTCATCTTCTTCAGCTGGGTGGCGGCCTTGGCCACCAGCTCGCTGGTCATCCTGCACCCGCTGTCCAGCTGATAGCGGCTCACCACTGCGGCGGCGGTGCCGTCGCTGTTCTTTCCGGGCGCGTAGATGACCTGATTGCCCTGCTGGATCTCGTTGCGGGTCACGGTGTCCAGCGTCAGGCCCATATTGGCGCCGTGCCGGTCGGTGATCTCCAGCACCACGTCGTCGATGGCCGTCAGATCCAGCATATCGGACACGGTGGTGTAGTCGCCGTACTGCGCCAGCTCCTTGGTAATGTAGCTGACGGCGATACCGCTGCCGTCGGGGGTCACACCCTCGGTCAGCGGCGTCAGCGCCTTGTCGAAGGCGCCGAACTTACGCCACTCCACGGTCTTGCCGCCGCCCACGGGCAGGCCCTTGGTGGCCGCGAACTGGTTGTGTACCAGCTGGGGCCGCGCGTTCTCCAGCAACTCCATGCCGTAGTAGGTCTTCATCTCGGCGCTGAGACCGCCGGTGGTCTGGGTGTTCATCTCCCCTGCGAACATCTGCAAATTCATGTTTTCCATATTTCTCCTCCCTGTTTTTTCAGAATCGGATCTTCTCCCCGTCCTGTACCCGCCTGCGGATCGCCGCCAGCTCCCGGCTGGTCAGGCTTCTGGGATCGCTGCGGGTCACGGTGCGGCTGCCGCCCCGGTTCTCCGCCGCCCGGCTGCCGCCGGAGGCGATGGCCCGGGCCATCTCGCTGCGGGTCTTTTCCGCCGCGTAGCCCATAGCCGCCTGCAAAAGCTCCTGCCGGTGTACGATCTCGTAGGCGGTCTGTCCGTCCACGCCTGCCGTCACCAGCCGTCCGAACCGGGGCGAGGCCAGCTCCCGCTTCCAGTCGAAGTCCGGATACACCTGCCGGATGCGTCCCTCCTCCGCCTGCAGGCGCAGCAGCGCCCCGGCCTGTGCCTGCCGCTGCGCCTGCGTCTCCTGCCGCAGCCGGGCGTTTTCCTGCCGCAGGCCCCGCAGCCGCCCGTCCAGGATCTTCTGTACACGGGCGTCGAACTGCGCCTTGTACCTTCCCCGGATCAGCTCCGCGAAATCGTCCTGCTCCCCGGCGTCGGGAGCCGCCTGCCCGCCTGCTTCTCCGCCCGTCTCCTGACCGGCCTCCTCCGCGAACGCCTGCCAGTCCATCCAAAGCTGCCTCATAGCCTCTCCTTCCCGTGGTAGGTCACGACCCCGTTATCTCCACGCACCCGGGATACGCCTGCGCCAGCTGTTCCACGCCGCACCGCACCAGTGCCAGCGCCGCCGCGCCCGCCGCCGTGCCCCGGATGTCCGCGAAGCCCCTGCGGATATCCACCCGCTCCGCCTGTCCCGTCTCCTCCAGATACCCCGCCAGCGCGTACACCAGCGCCGACACGGCGGCGCACACGATGTCCCGCCCCGCCGGCGCGTACCCGGCGTGCCCGCTGACCGTCATCTGCGCCCCGTCGAACCGTACCCGGATCATCGGGGCCTCACCGTCTCCCGGGACTGCTTCCTCTGCCGCTGCACGGTATTCAGCGCACCGCGTCCCGCCTCCTGTATCCGCAGGCCGCCGATGTCCGGCGCCTCGTCCTCGCCGCCGGCCATCTCCCGCGCCAGCGTCTCCGCCAGCTGCGTGCCCTGCCGGGCGTCCAGCAGCCGCAGCGCCGTCAGCAGCTGTCCCTGCAGCCACTCCACCTGCCGCGTCCGCTGCCTCCCCTGCCGGATCACCGCCGCCAGCTGATCCTTGTTCTTGAACTCCATCAGATCCAGACACCGCAGGGCCTGCTCGGCCATGTCCGCCCGGAAGAAGCCCATCTGGAACAGCTGCAGCGCCAGCTGATTGTACTCCATGGTCTTGTAGGGCGTCTCATCCTGCGCCGCGATCTCCAGATCGAACTCCGGCACCCGGTAGCCGCCCATCTCCAGCGGCCGGGGCTGCATACCGCCGTTGTCGAACATCCGGAACTCCCGCTCTGCGCCCCTGCCCAGCAGCCGGAACTGCCGGGGCATGCTGTAAAACTGCCGCACCAGCTCGATGCACAGCGTCAGCACCTGCGAGAACGCCTCGTACCCGTCGTCGATCATATTGCGCGACAGCTTGCCGCCAGCCTCCTGCAGCGCCGCGATGGCCGTGGCCGCCGTGACGCCCCCGGCGGTGCCGCCGCCCATGACGTCCCGGTTGCCCGCCGTCTCCTTCATCTCCGCCACCTTGTTCTGCAGGATGGCCACATACACGCTGTCCAGCGTGGGCACACGGATGGGCGCGATGGAGTCCGCCCCCAGATTGCCGTTGGTGTGGACGAAGGGCCGCGTCCAGTCGGCGTACTCCGCCTCGTTCACCGCCCCGTCGGAGCGGATGAAGAACCGCGGCGTGGCCGCCGCCAGCGTGTTCTTCAGGATGGCCTGGTTCATCAGATCGATCTGCTTCTGCGCCGACTTGCACAGATCCACATACCCGTAGCCGCAGGGCGTCCCCTCCTCCGGGAACAGCACGTCGAACACAAAGGGGTACTGCCCGTGGTCGTACCACCCCCGCCCGCGGTAGGCGGGATCATTCTCCGTGGCGTACAGCACCGTCTCCCCCACGAACTTGCAGTACTGCAAAACCGGACGCCCATCCTCCTCCGTATGGTAGTACCAGTCCACCACCAGCGACTGGCCGGAGGTGTCCACCCTGTCGTCGTAGAGATAGCGGCTCACCTGCGCCGCGCCGCCGCGCCCCAGCTTCCCCTCCAGCTGGGGGTACGCCCGCACCAGCCGGTGATCGGGCACCAGCTCTGTGGAGAAGAAGTGCTCCGACGCCTGTATGTCCTGCACCCCCGGCTCCCAGAACAGATTCAGCACATCCATGCTGCGGATGTCGATGTCCCCCAGTCCGTGGAGCTTCCGGTCGTCCCAGAACACGCCGTACACGGCGCAGCCGGACTTCAGCTTGTTCCACCACGCCTTGGCATACTCCTTCTTGAACCGGTTGTTCTGCAGGATCACCGGCAGAATGCGGGTCAGCTTCTCCGCCTCCTCCCGGTCGTCCGGCTCTCTGGGCAGCACTGTCGGCTCCGGATAGCTGTCCATGGCGTCCGCGTGCTTGGACAGAATACAGTTCACCAGCCATCCGCTGGCCGGCTGGGGGTCGGCGGGATTGCCGCCCTCCCCGGCCTTTTCCATCTGCTCCCAGTGCCGCAGCTTCCAGAACTGCTCGTTGTCGATGACGCGCTTGTCCAGATTTTCCTTGCCCTGCCGGTACTTCCGCAGGATCTCCGCCGCCCGGAGCACCTCCTGCGTGCCGATCCTGGGCCTCATGACCTCCTGTTCCATGCCGCACCTTCCTTTCCTTGTTACTGTCTCTGTCCGCCGCCCTCCGGTTGTTGCACGTCCCGGTGCAGCGACCCTCAGATTTTTCTCACGCCGCCCCAGCTGCCGAACCGGCCCGTCCGCAGCTCCAGCGGGTCGTCGGCGATCTCCCGGCGCTCCGTCCGCACCGGCGCGATGGGCCTTGTCATGCAGAAGTACCGGCTCTCGTCGGCCGCGTGATCCTCCTGACTGGTGTCCACATCCTCCGGGTCTGTCCGGCTGTACAGCAGCCCCGGCACCGTCCGGATGAACGCCCGGCAGTTCTCGAATACATACAGCATGGGGTAGCCCTCCGCGTCGAAGGTCATCCGGTAGTGCATCTGCATCCACCCGGCGATGCGCCGGTTGTCCCCCTTCACGAAGAAGATGCGGTGCTTCAGCGCCGTCTCATAGATGCTCTCGCCCCGGCTGGCGTCCCAGATGGCCGGGTCGGCCACCCCCTGTATCTGCCGCCCCCGCAGCAGCGGGTGCTCCTCCTCGATGCGCCGTATCTCTGCGAACTGTCTCTCCGGCGTCCACAGCACCCCCTCGTCCGGCGTACCGGTGCAGCCGTACAGCTCCGCGATGCGGTACACGCACCCGTCGTGATCCACCGCCCACCAGCCGCAGGAAAAGGGCTTGGCGTAGCCGAAGTCGTAGCTGCGGTACACGTTCCACTCTCTGGGCACGTCAAAGGCCCGTATCACATGGGTGTACCGCCTGTCGTCGTAGTGGGCCGGATCGTCGGTGAACTCCTGAAACACCTGCCCGGCAAACACGTCCCAGCAGCCCTCCAGCCACGCCCGCCGCAGCTTGGGGGGCAGCGCCTCCAGCTGCCGGACGTATTCCGGCTGCCGCGCCAGCAGCACCGTGTTGTCCGTGACCCGCGCCGGGATAAAGGCGTAGTCCTCCGGTATCTCCCCCGGCTCGTACCGTCTGTCGATAAACAGCCGCTTGATGTACCCGTGCCCCGGCCCGCCGGGGTTGCAGGTGTAGTAGATGCGCTTGGGAAAGTCGTTGACGCCCCGGACGCAGGCGGCGATCTGCCGCATCCACTGCTCCTTCAGCTGGGTAGCCTCGTCCAGAAAGATCACATCGTACTCCGCGCCCTGATACCGGTCGAGGTCTGCGTCCCGTCCGCAGTACCCGAACTGCAGCGTGCTGCCGTTGCCGAACACGAACCGGTGCTCCCCGGCCCGGTATTCCGCCACCCCCGCCAGCTCGCCGCGCAGGAACGTCAGGTGGTTGCTCTCCAGCTCCGGCAGGCTCCGCCGCACCAGTAGCAGCCGGATGCCCGGATACCGCAGGGCCAGCAGCTTGGCCTTGCACCGCACGGCCCAGCTTTTGCCGCCGCCCCGTGCGCCGCCGAAGGCGACATATTTCCTTCGGCACGCCAGAAACTCCCGCTGCCGGGGGTTGGGCGTCCCCAGCGCCATGGTGTCCCCTCTCATCGGCTCAGCTCCTCCGCCTCATCGGACAGCACCACCCGCACCGTCCCCTTTTCCTTCTTCTCCGCCTTGGGCGGCTCCATGGCCCGCTCCAGCGAGATCAGCGCCTGCATCAGCCCCGCCAGCTCCTTCATCTCCTTCACCCCCGCCTCGTCCAGATCCATCCGGTCGACGGCGGCGGTGGCCGCCCAGTACAGCTGCCGGGCCGTCCGGGCCAGCTCGGTCTGCGCCTCGCCCCCGCGCCGCAGACTCCACCGCCGGGGGCCCTCCCACGCCTCGTTCCGTGCGTGCAGATACACCGACCGCTCCGTCACACCGTACCGCTCCGCCAGCTCCCGCAGCGTCACGCCGCCCTCCTCATACCGCTCCCGTATGTCCTCCCACGGGATGCCGCTCCTCCTGCCTATACGTCCTCTCCCCCTTTCACCTCGTACACCGCCAGGATCTGTGCGGCGAAGTCCGCCAGGCACTTCCGGCACACGTTCTCGCCGGCCACCCGGTAGTACCGCTCTCCCCAGCCGATCTCTCCGCCGCACAGGCCGCACTCGGCCCACGGGGCCTCCCGGTCACCCCGGGCGCGTCTCGTCTCGTTCATCGCGCTCTCACCTCCTACCTCCCCCGCTCTCCCCCGCCGCAGTTGCCCATTTCCCCGAAACTCCCTGAAATTTTTTCCCGCACCCGCCAAAAAGAGCGCCCCCATGCCGCAGCATGGAGACGCTTTCCCGCGATCATCCGCTGAAAACCCTCTTGCACTTTCCGCCCTGCCCCCGTATAATGGAAAAAATTTCTCTCATTTTCAGATATTTCACACAAATTTCTAAAGGAGGATTCCCCCATGCGAGAGCTGAAAAACACCTGCCGCGCCGCCATCGTGCAGGCCACCCCCGTCATGTTCGACAAGGCCCGCTCTCTGGAAAAGGCCCTGTGTCTCATGGACGAAGCCGCCGCCAACGCCGCAGAGCTCATTGTTTTTCCCGAATTGTTCCTCCCCGGCTACCCCTACGGCATGACCTTCGGCTTCACCGTGGGCAGCCGCAGGGCCGACGGCCGCCAGGACTGGAAGCAATACTACGACAACTCCCTGCTGGCCGACGGCCCTGAGATGCAGCAGCTCAGGGACAGAGCCGCCGCCCTCGGCGTCTACCTGAGCATGGGTTATTCCCAGCGCGACGCCGTCACCGGCACGCTCTACAACTCCAATATGATGATCGCGCCGGATGGCCGCGCCATGAACCACCGCAAGCTGAAGCCCACCGGCAGCGAGCGGGTGGTCTGGGGCGACGCCGATCGGGACTACTTCCCCGTCATGGACACCCCATGGGGCCCCATGGCCAGCCTCATCTGCTGGGAAAGCTACATGCCGCTGGCCCGCGTGGCTCTGTACCAGAAGGGCATCAGCCTGTATATCTCCCCCAACACCAACGACAACCCCGAGTGGCAGAGCACCATCCGCCACATCGCCATCGAGGGTCACTGCTACTTCATCAACGCCGACCTGATCTTCCGTCGGGAGGACTACCCGGAGACGGTCAGCGCCGCGGCGGAGATCGCCGCCCTGCCGGACGTTGCCTGCCGCGGCGGCAGCTGCTTCATCGACCCCTTCGGCCACGAGGCGTCGGAGACGGTGTGGGACAGGGAGGCCGTTATCTACGCCGATCTGGACATGCAGAAGGTGCCCGCCAGCCGCATGGAGCTGGACTGCGTGGGCCACTACGCCCGCCCCGACGTGCTGGAACTGCGGGTCGACGACAAGTAAAAAGGCAAAAAATAGAGACGGCACAGCCGTCTCTATTTTTTGCCTTTTATCCCTGATGCGCCAGCGCCGCCGCCACGAAGCCCTGAAACAGGGGGTGGGGCCGGTCGGGACGGCTCTTGAATTCCGGGTGGAACTGGCAGCCCACATACCACGGGTGCTCCGGCAGCTCCACGATCTCCACCAGCCGCCCGTCCGGTGACGTGCCCGCCATGCGCAGGCCCGCCGCCTCCAGCTCCGGCCGGAACTCGTTGCTGCACTCGTACCGGTGGCGGTGCCGCTCCCAGATCTCCGCCGCGCCGTAGGCCACCCGGGCCCGGGAGCCCTCCGCCAGCACGCAGGGGAACTTCCCCAGCCGCATGGTGCCGCCCTTGTCCGTGACGCCCACCTGATCGGGCATCAGGTCGATGACCGGATGGGCGGTGGTGCCGGAAAACTCAGCGCTGTGAGCATCCGCCCAGCCTGCCACATGGCGGGCGAACTCGATGACCGCGATCTGCATGCCCAGGCAGATGCCGAGGTAGGGCACGCCCTTCTCCCGTGCGTACTGCGCCGCCAGGATCATGCCCTCGATGCCCCGGTCGCCGAAGCCGCCGGGCACCAGAATACCGCTGCAATCCCCCAGCGCCGCCCCGATGTTCTCCGCCGTCAGCGTCTGGGAGTCCACCCATTTGATATCCACATGGCTGTCGCAGGCCGTGCCCGCGTGGAACAGCGACTCCGCCACACTGAGATAGGCGTCGTGCAGCTCCGTGTACTTGCCCACCAGCGCGATCTGCACCCGCCGTTGTACGCCGTGGATCCTGTCCACCATGGCCCGCCAGTGGGCCATGTCCGGCGCGCCGGCGCCCAGCCCCAGCTTGCGGCACACCACCCGGCACAGCCCCTCCTTCTCCAGCAGCAGCGGCACCTCGTACAGCGTGGACGCCGTCACGTTGGAGATGACGCAGTCCTCCTCCACGTTGCAGAACAGGGCGATCTTCCGCCGCACGTCCTCCGTGATGGGGCTGTCGGTGCGGCACACCAGCACGTCCGGCTGGATGCCCACGCTCAGCAGCTCCTTGACGGAGTGCTGCGTGGGCTTGCTTTTCAGCTCCCCGCTGCCGGGGATGGACACGATCAGCGGCACATGGATGTACAGCACGTTTTCCCGCCCCTTTTCCGCCGCCACCTGCCGGATGGCCTCCAGAAACGGCTGGCTCTCGATGTCGCCCACCGTGCCGCCGATCTCGGTGATGACCACGTCGGTCTGGCCGTCGTCCATGGCGTAGACCCGCCGCTTGATCTCGTCGGTGATGTGTGGGATGATCTGCACTGTGCCCCCCAGATAGCCGCCCTGCCGTTCCCGGTTCAGCACGGCCCAGAACACCTTGCCCGAGGACACGGAGGCGTTGCCGTCCAGCGCCTCATCCACGAACCGCTCGTAGTGTCCCAGATCCAGGTCCGTCTCCGCGCCGTCGTCGGTGACGAACACCTCCCCGTGCTGGTAGGGGCTCATCGTGCCGGGATCTACATTAAAATAGGGGTCGAACTTCTGGTTGCGCACCCGCAGGCCGCACTGCTTCAGCAGCCGGCCCAGCGACGCGGCGCAGATGCCCTTGCCCAGTCCGGACACCACGCCGCCTGTCACGAAAATATACTTCATCCCGCCATCTCCCGTCAAAAAATATGCTCCTATCCTACGCCGCCGGCGGCGGGGTGTCAATGTGCTGAAATGTCAATATTTCCACGAATTTCGCCGTCAATATGTAGAAACACAGAGAAATAGTTGCAAAGCCGCATTTTTCTCTTGCATTGCGCGGTTCGCGGTGGTAAAGTGGGAGTAGTCTCACCCCTCCGGGGTGTTTTTTTGTGCCCACAGGGGGGCGGGGTCTTGCAAAAGCTCACACCTCCTACCGGTGAAGCTGTCCGGCATCAGCGCTTCAAAACCGTGGGAGAAGCCTGCGGCTCGCTCTTTGTTCTGGAAATCGCAAGAAGCGAAAATTAAAGAAAAAAAGACCGTCTACAGTGTTCTGTAGGCGGTCTTGCTGCAATATGGAAATGTAAGGTTCGCAGTGGACAGGCGCACAGCGGTTCAGTCCACCACCACCGACGCCAGCTCCTCGGCGGAGATGCGGTACACCGCGCCGTCGATGCCGTGGCTGCGGAGGGCTGCCAGCACCGCGCCCCGCTCATAGGGGCAGCCCAGCAGCGCGGCGCAGAGGGTGTCGGCGTCCAGCGTGGAGAAGAAGTCGCCGTATACGGCGGCGTCCTGAATGATCCCCTTCTGCACGTCCAGCTTGAATTGTACCTTCCCGCCGGCAAAACGTCCCGTCCGGTCGATGGTGAACTTCGGGCTTCTGCCGAAGATCCGCTCCCAGCTCCGGAACTGCTCCCCGGCGATCTCCCGGATGCGGGCGTCGTCCTCCGGCGTGACGGTGTAGACGGCGGTGCTGCCGTTCATGATGTGGCGCACCATGGTCGCCTTGAACGTCTCCGCGTCCATGGGGGCGGGAAGATGCTCGGAGATGTTGGTCACGCGATCCCGGACAGACTTGATGCTCTTGGAGGTGATCTTGTAGCTGTCCACCGTGGTGGATGCCACCATCTGCGCGATGTCCGTGTCGAACAGCAGCGAGCCGTGATGCACGATGCAGTCGCCCAGCCGGTACTGGGCGTTGCCGGAGAACTTTTTGCCGTCAATGGTCAGGTCGTTGCGGCCGTTGAAGGCGGCGCTCACCCCCATCTCCCCCAGCGCGCCGATCACCGGGGCGATGTACTGGCTGAATTCGATCTCCCCGGCCTCCTTGTGCTGGATGAACGTGAACTGCCAGCCGCCCATGTCCGTATAGATGGTGCCGCCGCCGCTCATGCGGCGCACCAGATGGATGCCGTGTTCGTCGGCATAGGGCTTGTTAATCTCCTCCAGCACATTCTGGTACTTGCCCACCATCAGCGTGGGCGTGGTGCGCCAGAAAAGGAACACCGTCTCCGGCAGACGCTTTTCCAGCGTGAAGTAGTATTCCAGAGCGAAGTTGTAATACACATCCGTGGAGCCTGTCTCAATATAGATCATGCACGTCCTCCAGCGCCTCCCACGCCTTGTAGGAGCTGCGGGCCAGCGGCGCGGACGCCACGTGGCGGAAGCCCTTGGCAAGCGCCAGCTCCTTCCAGCGGGCGAAGTCCTCCGGCGTGGCATACCGCGCCAGCGGGTAGTGCTGGGGCGAGGGCTGGAGATACTGCCCGATGGTGAGGATGTCGCAGCCCGTCTCCAGAATATCGTCCATGAGACGGCTGATCTGCTCCTCCGTCTCTCCCAGTCCCACCATGAAGCCGGTCTTGGTCAGCAGCGTGGGGTCCTGCTCCTTGCAGTAGCGCAGCACGCCCAGGGATCGCTCGTACCGCGCCTGCGGCCTCACGGCACCTTGCAGCTCCTTCACCGTCTCCACGTTGTGATTCAGCACCTCCGGGTGGGCGGCGATCACCGTGTCCAGCGCGGCGTGGTCGCCCTTCATGTCGGAGATCAGTGTCTCCACCGTGGTGCCGGGGCAGACCTCCCGAATGGCGCGGACGCACTTGGCGAACTGCTCCGCGCCGCCGTCCGGCAGGTCGTCACGGGTGGAGCAGGTCAGCACCACGTGCCGCAGATTCAGCTTTTTGGCGGCTCTCGCCACGTTCATGGGCTCCTCCGGGTCGGGGGGCAGCGGATGACCGGTGGTGACGTTGCAGAACCGGCAGTTCCGGGTGCAGACGCTGCCGAGGATCATAAAGGTGGAGGTATGCTTCTGGTAGCATTCGCCCAGATTGGGGCAGTTGGCCTCCTTGCAGACGGTGTTCAGCTTCAGATCCCGCATCAGCGCCGCCACCTCGTTGACGGCGTCCTGGTTATAGCGAACCTTCAGCCATTCCGGTTTCTTTTCCATGTCTTACTCCGCTTCCACCACCGCCACGGCGGTGTCCACGCGGACGGTGTCGCCCTCCTCCGCCAGCTGCTTCTTCAGCACGCCGGAGACGGTGGCCTCCACCTGATTGACCACTTTATTTGTCTCGATCTCAAAGAGCGGCTCGCCTGCGGCGACGGTGTCGCCCTCCTCCTTCAGCCACGCGCACAGAACGCCGCTCTCCATTTCCGGTGCCAGCTTGGGCATATTGATCTTCTTTTCCATCGTGCTGTTCCTTTCTGCCGTACCCGGCAATACGATTCTCAAAAGTGTTTGATAGCAGCTTCACATGAGCCAGTCCATCAATTCCTCCGCCCCATCGCCTGCCAGTCGGCGGCAGATGGCGGCAAAGCCCTCCGGGTCTAAGCGCGCACCGTTCAGCAGCTGCGCCGCCAGCGCGCCGTCGATGGCGGCACAGTCGATGACCGCGCTTGAAACGATACCGCGCTTGGCTTGATAGGCCACGCGGATGGGCGCGCCGTGAAAGACCCCGGACTTCTCGTAGGTGAAGGCGGGCGTCTTGCCCCACGTCCACTCCCAGCTTCGGTACTTCTCGTCCCGCAAACGGCAGACCTCCGCCTCCTGCTCCGCCGTCAGCGTCAGACGGGGGCTCCCGGGCGGCACCATCTGCTCCAGCAGCCGGTCTTGAAACTCCTCAATGGTCATGGGGCTCGCCAGATGCTCCCGAATATTGGTGACGGTGCAGATGGCGGACTGTGTCCCCCGGCTCTGGAAGCAGTCGTTTTTCCGGTGGGTGGTGATCTGATCCAGCACGCCGAGATCGGAGGAAAACAGCAGCGTCCCGTGGTGCAGCAGCCGCCCCTTTGTCATCCGCTGTGCGCTGCCGGAGATCTTCAAATCGCCGATGGCGATATCACAGGTTCGGTTCTTCCGTGCGGGAACGCCGATGGCGTTCAGCGCCGCGATCACCGGGGAAAGCACAGCGTCGTAGTCCAAAGCGCCGGCACGGACGATATACGTGTAATTCACATTCCCCAGATCGTGATAGACCGTCCCGCCGCCGCTGATCCGGCGCACCACGGGAATTCCCCGCTGCCGCAGCGCCTCCACGTGCACCTCCCGGCAGATGTTCTGATAGCTGCCCACCACCACCGCCGGAGCGTTCTGCCACAGCAGGAAAATATCATCGTCCAGATACGTCTGGTAAATATATTCCTCAAAGGCCTGGTTGTAAAACGGATCGTGGGAAACGTTCTGCACCGTAAGCATACGCAGACACCGCCTTTCTCCTGCGCGGAAGGCTCTACTTAATTTGTAAGTCAGGTTTAATTTCGCACATCATATTACAGGAAGCGCAACAGAGATGTCAATAGAAAACCGTGTTGTACCAAGGCCTGTCAAGCGGCGCAGAGCTTTGGCGGCGCTCTGCCTCATCCTCCGCCAGCATACGGTACAAGCTGCTGGCCAATGTAGCCATCAACGGCATGAGCGCCCTGCTGGAGACGAAAAACGGCTTTGTAGACGCCAATCCCTACGCCCACGAGGCGGCCCGTATGCTGGTGGAGGAGGCCATCGTGGCGGCCAACGCCTGCGGCTGCACGCTGGAGCATGACACAGAGCTGGCTCACGCCTTCAAGGTCGCCAGAATGACCGACGAGACCATCAGCTCCATGGTGCAGGATGTGACCCACCACAAGGAAACGGAGATCCGCATCATCACCGGCGCCGTGTGCCGCCCGGGACGGGAGCATCACGTCCCCACCCCCTGCAATGATCTGCTTCTGCAGTTGGTTTTGGCCAAGCAGTCCATCTATCTGGGCCGCTGAGCCTTTTTCATGTACCGTATGGAAGTTCTTTCTTGACGCAGAGGGGCTTTTGTACTATGTTATACATAAAAATGTATAAGTAAAGGAGTAAGCTGCCACAAGTGAAACCCCGGCCTATGTAAAGAAGAGGAGGCCCTCCCCATCTGACGGCGCAGCCGTGCGCCTCCTTGTGACCGTGTGTTTTCTTTCATCCACAGCGATCTCATATTTTGTTTTGTAAGGAGGAATCCCCATGTCCGCATTGAGATCCCGCGTGCGCCTTGGCAGCAAGGCGCCCCTGAGCCAGCAGGAGCTCCGGCAGCTTGACGCCTATTGGCGTGCTGCCAACTATCTGACCGCCTGCCAGCTCTATCTGCTGGATAACCCCCTGCTGGAGCGCCCTCTCGTCAAGAGCGACATCAAGCAGACCGTGGTGGGTCACTGGGGTACCTGCCCCGGGCAGAACTTCATCTATACGCACCTCGACCGGGTCATCAAGCGCGATGATCTGGACATGATCTATCTCTCCGGCCCCGGTCACGGCGGCAACGCCATGGTGGCGCAGGACTGGCTGGACGGCAGCTACACGGAGATCTATCCCAATATCACCCGGGACAAGGAGGGTATGCAGAAGCTCTTCAAGCGCTTCTCCTTCCCCGGCGGCATTCCCAGCCACGTAGCGCCGGAGACTCCCGGCTCTATCCACGAGGGCGGCGAGCTGGGCTACTCCTTAGCCCACGCCTTCGGCGCCGTGGCGGATAACCCCGCGCTGATCGCCGCCTGCGTGGTGGGCGACGGCGAGGCGGAAACCGGCCCGCTGGCCACCTCATGGCACGGCAACAAGTTCGTCAACCCCATTACCGACGGCGCGGTGCTGCCCATTCTGCACCTCAACGGCTTCAAGATCGCCAATCCCACCATCTTCTCCCGCATGAGCCACGAGGAGGTGGAGTGCTTCTTCCTCGGCTGCGGCTGGAAGCCCTACTTTGTGGAGGGCAGCGACCCCATGACCATGCACCAGCAGATGGCAGCCGTTCTCGACGCGGCGATCCGTGAGATCAAGCGCATCCAGCGAGAGGCGCGAAAGAGCGGTGAGGCCAAGCGTCCCCGCTGGCCCATGATCGTGCTGCGCACCCCCAAGGGCTGGACAGGCCCCAAGGAGGTGGACGGACTGCCGGTGGAGGATTGCTGGCGCGCCCATCAGGTGCCCATCTCCATGGGCGCGGACACGGAAAAGCACCTTGCCCAGTTGGAAACATGGCTGCGTTCCTATAAGCCGGAGGAGCTGTTCAACGCCGACGGTACGCCCGTGGAGCTGGTAGCGTCCTTCCCCCCTGCGGGCAATCGACGCATGGGCGCAAACCCCCATGCCAACGGCGGTCTGCTGCTGCGGGATCTGCGTACTCCCGATTTCCGGGATTACGCCGTGGACGTCAAGGCCCCCGGCTCCGTGGAGGCGCAGGATATGTACGTTCTCGGCACCTATGTCCGGGATGTGATGAAGCTGAACATGGACGCCCGGAACTTCCGCATTTTCGCGCCGGACGAAACGGCGTCCAACCGCTTGCAGGCCGTTTTCGAGGTCACCGGCCGCCGCTTCCTTGACCAGCAGATCCCCGGCATTGACGACCACCTCGACCCCGACGGACGGGTGATGGACTCCATGCTCTCCGAGCATTTCTGCGAGGGCTTTTTGGAGGGCTATCTGCTCACCGGACGCCACGGCTTCTTTGACAGCTACGAGGCGTTCATCCGCATCGTGGACTCCATGTTTGCCCAGCACGCCAAGTGGCTGAAGATGTGCAGCGAGCTGCCCTGGCGGCACGACATCGCCTCCCTCAACTATATCCTCACCTCCAATGTGTGGCAGCAGGATCACAACGGCTTCACCCACCAGGACCCCGGCTTCCTCGACCATGTGGCCAACAAGAAGGCGGATGTGGTGCGGATGTATCTGCCGCCGGATGCCAACTGCCTGCTGAGCTGCTTTGACCACTGCATCAAGAGCCGCAACTATGTGAATGTCATTGTGGCCAGCAAGCACCCCCGCCAGCAGTGGCTGACCATGGAGCAGGCGGTGAAGCACTGCACACAGGGCATCGGCATCTGGAGCTGGGCCTCCAACGATCAGGGCGAGGAGCCGGATGTGGTCATGGCCTGCTGCGGCGACACACCCACGCTGGAAACGCTGGCTGCCGTCAGCATCCTGCGTAAGGAGCTGCCGGAGCTGAAGCTCCGCGTGGTAAATGTGGTGGATCTGATGAAGCTCCAGCCCCACACGGAGCATCCCCACGGTCTGACCGACGAGGAATACGACGGTCTGTTCACCAAGGATAAGCCCATTATCTTCGCCTATCACGGGTATCCTACCCTTGTCCATGAGCTGACCTATCGCCGCCACAACAAAAATCTCCATGTCCGCGGCTACAAGGAGGAGGGTACCATCACCACGCCCTTCGATATGCGGGTACTCAATGACATCGACCGGTTTGATCTGGTCATCGACACGGTGCGCCGTCTGCCGCAGTTGGGCAATCGCGGCGCATACCTCGTCCAGAAGATGCAGGATAAGCTGGTGGAGCATCGCCAGTATATCCGCGACAACGGTGTGGATCTGCCCGAGATCCGCAACTGGAAGTGGGATGAAGCTCTGAACAACGCCGAGTGAGATTTGGTGATCGCAGAGGTGATTCCCGGCGCGGCGGGCAGCGAGCATGACCCGGACACGGAACTGAATCGGCAGGAATGGCGGCTTATGAGGTGGTGCGAACTGCGGAGATACAGCCCATCTTGGAGGACGGCGGCAAGGTAAAGAACTACTGCCTTTTTCCGGACGATGAAAACCGGAAGTTCTCCGTCTACTATATGGAGCTGGCTCCCGGCAGCCATTGGCAGTCGGAGCCGCATCTGCGGGGTACCACCGAGTTTGTCACCCTTTTCGCCGGTGCAATCGAAATCACGGCTGATCAGAAGGACATTGTCGTTCAGGCGGGCGAAAGCATCCGCTTTCAGGGCGACACCCCCCACGCCTACCGCAACATCTCCGACCAAACCACCATTCTGCACATGATCCTGTATAACCCGTAAAAAGGCGCGAGCCGCTG
>CDZD01025499.1_pt1 | contig 54517 bp, 57 predicted proteins | sample 554771 | NCBI WGS metagenome assembly CDZD01 (sample SAMEA3182069, study PRJEB8094) | gut metagenome | biome: human; feature: gut; material: Stool; isolation source: human stools | place: Canada | collected 2011-11-08
GTACCCACGATAAACCACACGGCGGGTAGAACCGGATACCCAATATTTATCCGCGTAATATGTCGATGAGGAACCGTTTACCGTTCCGACCGGAACGACATCCATATACTTGCCATGATAAACCCCGGTTATCCACCAGTCGCTGTTCTTCATACCCTGAACCATACGGATACTGCCGTCCGGCATCCATATACGCCACTTGTACAGGTTCCCGGTATCATTGGGGACATCAACCCCGTCCATCATGCCATATTTGTTCCCGTAAATATCCTCGTATCCCAGACAGCAGATGTTATTTACCTGGATCACCTTCGCCTTGCCGTATTCGTCCTGCACCTTATACCAGGCAAACTGGTGCACAAGGCCTTCTATCATAGAGTTGGTTATCTTGTTGTCTATTTCATAAGCCTCGTCATAACCGATGGTATCCTGCATACCATATCCGGCAGTCCCTCCTGTAACACGCACATTCGTATGCTGTCCGGTACCGCACTGTTCCTGGCTGTCCCTACGCCCGTAACGGGCATAGAAAAGATTGGCAATACGGGAATGCATCAAGGCATCAATCTGCTGCATCCCTCTCTGCTGACTGTAATAATGGAAATTATTCCAGTTCAGGCTGGCCGCCGTTGAACCTCCGGTTATGCAGGCGCGCAACTTGCTGCCTACTACGGAACTGCCCACCACAGCGCAAAGATGCTCATCATTCGGGACCCAGTCCGGTTCCATATCCTCTATCTTATCGCTTTTGCCCAATACAACACAGTCAAATTCTGCCGTGTTCAATATAGAAAAATAAAGGAACTCCGCATCCGCAGGAACCTCGGAAATGAGATACATCCCAGCTTCAAAACGGCAGCTCAAAGTAGGAACGACAACGGAACCGACAACAGCCCCGGATTTGTCAACGAAAACGGAACCTACCATGCTGGTTCCGGGAACACTCGGGAAACGCACGCGCTTATATCCCAAAACGGAAACCCTGCACACGGAATAATTGTTGTCGGAACTGTAGGAAGCCTCAAGGCTCGGTTTTCCTGTCATAATCTTGACTTTTTCCTGATACCCTCCGGATGTTCCCTTTATATCCTCAAGAGACATGACAGTGGCATCAGGAACAGACGGCATCTCATCCGGACCGTTGGAACTGTAGCAACTGTAATGTTTCCCGACCAGATAGTCATTGATTCCCTTACTCCAGAAAAACGGCTCGTACATCATCCACTCTCCCTCGCTTCCGTCCAGTTTGGCCACGGTACAGTCATTCATGGATTCCGCATCGGCATAATAATTGGAATTTTCGTCATGCAGCGGATAATAGGTCATTTCCCCGTCCGTGTTGTTCACATCAACCTCCTGCCCGGCAATAGTTTCCTTACGGCTTGTAGGCTTCTTCGTCAGCTTGGCAAGCACCCGGTGGCGTCTGCCGAATATGACCGAAAGATGGGCGCTCGGAACATAGGTATTGCCGTACTTATAGCCCGTTTCATTGTCAGTATTGGATATGTTCGCATCATCCGATACGTTGTCATCGAACTCTACCATGGTGTATTCAGGTTGGCGGATGTTCAGTTCGTCAAAACGGGTGGCGTATCTTTCGTATATTTCTTCTTCCAGATACTTCGTCAGGCGGTATGTTCCCACGAGTTTGCAACGATTGTTTGTCGTGTTCCCGGAAGCGTCTATACCTCCAAGCCCCGCATCGTACCACTTCTTCAGGTCGCTGCCGTCGCCTTCGAGTTCCAGACCCGTTATACGGACATACTTCAGGGAGCCTTTCAGGGCGAACAGTTCGTCAAATACCTTCTTCCCGTCAATGAGGGCACAGCTCTCCACCCACAGACCGGTCAGGTTCTTCTTGCCGTCAAAGACAATATTCTCCCAACTGATATACTGCATGGAGCGCAGGACAAGCGTCTGGAAATTCTCAGGCAAATGCAGACGGTTCAGCGCGGCACCTTCGGCAAATGCGATGGTGGCAAGTTTCGTGCAGCCGGAAGCGTTGACCTCCTCCAGACGATTACACCCGGAAACATCCAGGGAAGGAAGGTTCACATAGTTCACGACCTCAAGCCTGCGCATCATGGGCAGTTTCGTTCCAAGGACAAGCTCGGTAAGTGCATAGGTCTTGGCACTGCAGCCCAAAACAAGCTCTTCCAGAACCGGAAGGGTCGGAAGGCTCATATCCGTAAAGCCGCCCCAGCCGGACAGGTCCAGCTTCTTCATCCACTCGCCTCCAAAGAGGTGGAAGATGGTTCCGATGTTGGCGGTCTGTCCGTAGGTGTAGCTCCACTCCGTATCTTTCCCTACAGCTTCATGGACCATTGTCTCGCCCTCGCGTCTGAACTCGAAATAGAAGTCACGTGCCGGGGTTGCCTTGACCGTAGCACCTGCTGCACTGTTCCCCTTGAACGATATGTCGGTGGAAGTATATTGCCCGGTACTGTAACGCGCATCGAACAGGCCCATGCGGTTCGTAACCCACCAGTGGCGGTGCGCCTTGCGGTTTCCCTGCATGGCTTCAAGGTAAGAATATTTCACGAGGGTAACCTCCCCGTCCTTGTTTACCTCCACACCTATGGTTTTCGGTTCGACATATTTGTTCAGCGCATCAAGGTTGTATATGCGCTCGCAGAACTTGGAGGACTGCTCGTCGTCGAACATGGAGAAAATGGTACTGTTACTCATACGTTCCCTGATTCGTTTATAAGCCGCCATGAGTTCGTTCGGGAACTGTTCACGAAGGTTCTTCCAGAGTACGCTGTCGTGGCCGGCATAGGCATATACCGTCTTGTCCTCCGTTGACAGTTCCGGATCAATGGTGTTCTCGTCGATGTCCCAGCCGTACTTCAGACGCCCGTCGTTACGCACGCCAAGGATGGTATCACAGTCATAGAAAATCATGTAGGCAAGCATCCTGTCCTTTTCCGGGTCATACCAGAAGGCCATCATCATGTTCTTCACTCGCTGGTCCACGCAGCCCATTATATCGGTAAACATATAGTAGTCGCACAGGTAGTCCACATCGAACCAGTCCGCGAGTTCCGCCTTGAACTTCACACCGTCGTTCTGCGTGTTCTTTACCCATTTTACAAGCGGCTCAAGGTATTTCGGCTTGCGGGTTCCCGCCTCGTATTCCCCGTTGATGTCGTCATCGTCCGGGAATCTTGCCTCGAACACCTTCAGCCAGTTCGGTTTGCCGTCCTCCCCTTTCGTGTCGAAGTCGTCATCAAGGAACATGCCCATCGGGTAGTCGTTGTTCAGGAACTCCCAGCACTCGGTCGGATTCACCCCTCCGAACTTGTCCGTAACCCATACCTGGTCATGATAGCCCGGTATGTCCAGAAAACCGAACACGTCCTCCGTACTCTTGTCGTTGTTGAAGTTGAACTTGCCCAGGAACTGCGGGGTCTCGTCCAAAGTACCGCGATAAAACAGGTAGCATGGCTCGCCGTCAATCGTGGTGCGGACATCATACTGGTATTCTTCCGAAACGTGCCGCTGCGCCGGTGTCAGTTCCCCGGCTTCCGTCAGTACGTTCTGCACCAGTTTTGCCATACCGGTATTATGTGAGGACGATGATTCGGCAAAATCGGCCTTCAGACAGAAACAGTCAACAGGAGCGGCCTGTTTCTGACCTCCACCCGCCGGACGGAAGGAATACTTCGCCTTTTCCTGCAAAGCCCCGCCGATGCCCTGTTCGTTGCATCCCAGATAAAGCTGCCCCTCCACCTTGGAGGCGTTCTTCATATAGATACGGTAGTTCTTTATCGGATAGGCAAGGGAGGATGTACCCTGCAATCGGATGCAGCCGCCGACCAGCTTGAAGTTCAGTTCCTGCTTCCCTTTCACCACGCAGAGCATCTCGTCCACGTCATACTTCGGATCCTTGTCGTTGTTGACAGCCGCCTGAAGGACGGTAGGGACTCCGTTGTCCTCCTGCCCTGTAATAATGATGTAGCGCATACCGTCCGGCACACTGTCAACCGTCACGTTCCCGTTCTCGTCTATCACGTTGTTGCTTTCATATAATCCCATCATGCCGTCCGCAGAGTCCTGGTCAACCATATAGCAGTCCAGCACCTGCGAGTCGCTCAGATAGCCGGTATATGCCCTAAGAAGATACACGTCCAGCGTGGCGCCTTCAGCCCCCATTTCTATATAGGCCGGGGAAGCCTGATAGATGCTGTCGGATGTGCTGCGCTGCACGGAACCGGACATGATGCCGTTGATATACAGATAGACCATTTCCGTGTTCAGCTTCTCGTATTCGGAAGAGCCGTCCGTACTTTTCGGAAAACTGACGAAAGCGACCTCGTACGTCTCGCCCGCCGCCATCTTCATCGAGAGTGTACTGTTTCCCCTCGTGGTCATGCGGGCTTCCTGCGAGGTGACGACAAAACCGGTGCCGTCAGAATCCACACAACGGATAAGCTCGGCCTCTTCATCCACAACCTCGGAAACCCTGTATTTCACGACAAAGGCAAAGGCATTCGTCACGTTCTGGTCAGGCTGCTGCAAGGGACGGTACTGTACTGTAGCGTGTGCCCGGTCATTCATGCGTAAGGATTCACCCGTCCAGCCGTCACCGCCCCATTTGAAACCTTCGAACACGGTTTGAATGCCGTTATAACTCCATTCTTCGCGGTTCACGTCGCTGTTGCTTCTCCCCTGTGCGGAAAGTTTAAGCACCATCCCGTCCGTCGGTTCGGATATGTTCAAATCGCTCTTCTCCGCCAGAATACGGAACGGGTATTCTGACCGGCCGCATACAAGCCGGCACTCTTCCGCACCATAATTTTCCGCACGCAAGACAAGATTCTGCGTGACAAATGCCACTTTCGAGGAAGAGGCGAGCCTGCTTCCGACATACACATCAACCTGAGTGGGTGTCTCCCTCGGATTGTAGACCGTATAGATAAGCGTATAATTGTCAAACTGGCGGGTCTGTATGTAAGGGACATTCCCGCTCTCGATGACAGTCCCGTCTGCATAGTCGAAACGGGATGCGAATACCGGAGACGTATTCCCCACTTCCCGGATACCTATCCCGAAATAGATGCTGTTCGATTTGATGACCGCTTCGTCGGCAAGTTCCAGTTCCACCACCAGCTGGACGGAATGGGTACCATGTCCCATTCCCGAAGTGTCTATACTGAAAGAGCCGTTGGCCGTTGAGGTGGTGATGCTGCGGTCTTCCGTGTCCTCGCCGTCCACATAACAGCGCAAAGTCTTGTTACCCGCGCCGGTAAGGGCGTATGGTACAGTCACGCGCTGTCCTTTGTTTATGGCCGTCGCAATATTGAAGGAACTGGTCAGGGTAAGCTGCACCACATTGATGCTCCAGGTAATCTGAGACACCTGCATCTCAGCCCCCTCGCCCACTTCCACGCGTACACGCACGGTATTCGTACCTATGCCCATGTAGGACGTAACATCAACCGTGTTCGTGCTGCCTGCGGACACATTACCTGTAAGCGTGCTGGTATTGGCACCCTGGGTTATCGTGACAGTGACACGTCCGGGATTACCGGTACTTTCGCCGGTCGTGGTGTCTATCTGGTCGTACTTATATACCAGCTCCACCTTGTCCCCCTTCTTGACAGTACGGTTCGGGGTAATACGGGTGAGAACCACTTTGGTTGCCGATACCGAACCGCCGCCACCGCCACCCGTAAACTGGTCCGTGGTGCTGATGACATCTCCCTGTTCATTCAGCAGGGAAACGGAATAGGCCTTGTCGTCCCCCTCCCCTATCTCGTTCAGTTGGAGGGCAGTGCCATAGGTGCTTCCGAATCGTTTCAGTTCCGCGGAAACACCCTTGCCGCTCACCGGATTGGTCGAGTTCTCGTTCACCGACTGGTCCACTTCAACTACAGGTATATCCAGATCAACCACCCCCTGTCCGTCCGGAACAAGTTCTTCCGAAGAAGTTCCTTTCGTTACCCTGACTTTCTTGATGGCGTCACCTCCCCCGAAGCGTTCCCATGCCGAAGGCTCCAGCCAGTTCTCCGTACCTGTACCCCCGAAACGGTAGTCCTCCCATCTGCCTGCGGACACCTCGAATGTGATTATCGTTCCCGGCTTGTCCGCGTCATCTATGTCGGCATTCACCAAAGCGGCCACGGCGGTCTCCTTTGTATAATACCCGCTTCCCAACGGGTGCAGCAACGTAACGTTATAAAAACCGCTGCCGGAACCGCCACCACTTGATTTTACAAGGGTTCCCTCTCCTGCGCTCCAAACATACAATACCTCGTCACAGAGATAAGTCTTGTCTTTCAGAATCGCAGCCCTGGGTCCGTCCATGTAAATATCCGCGGTGTTCCAGTCATTGTAAAATACGGCTGAGGTCATGCTGCCGACAAGATATGCGAACACTTTCCGGCTCTTGACAAACACGACGGTACCGTCATTGCCCATATAGCTTGCCTGGGTTATATGGGCGTCATCCACAAAACGTGCAAACCTGGCGGTGGCACCATCCAATGCCATGCCATACTGCCCGGATACCTTTTCCGCTGCTGCTGCAGCCTCATTTGCCCTGGATGCGGACTTGCCGGCCGTATCCGCAGCGGAATTCGCGGCACTCTTCGCCTCCTCTGCGGAAGCTGCTGCCGATTCTGCCTTGGATGCGGCAGCCTCTGCCTTTGCCGCGGCATCCGTTGCGGGTTTCTGCAACAGGCTTATAGGGACTGAGACAAGTCTGTCCTCTTTCATTCCCGGAAGCGATTTCACTCCTGAAAGGGAGGATACGGTTTCCAGATCCTCCACACCCTGCGACTGCCCGGCAACCGCATCCATTATCTGCTTCAAGTCTTCTTCTGATAATGCCATAATCTACTCCTTTTTATCGTTGTCATTGTTTTTACCACGTTCTACCTGTTCCTGTAAGCCGTCTATAAATGCCGGGTTGCAATGCTGCATGGCTATAGCAAGCATGAAGTCCACATCCTGCTCGTCAAACTCGATTTCTCCGTCGCTCTCGTAGATGCGCATGGCAAGAGAGCCGGAACGGACACCGCAACCTTTCGTGTACAGGACATCCGCAAAGGTCTCCCGCGCATCCCCTTTCTGCCGTCTATCCTTGGATACTCCGGCATAAATCTCAAATTCCTTAAAATTCAGTCTTATCATTGTTTCTCTTATCTTGAATGATTCAATATCTGATAACGGAACCCGTCAGCCTTGGTTATCAACACCACGACGGAATCTCCGGAAGCCATCTCGTAATTGACTATATTTTCATTGTGGTCGTAAATTCCCTTCAGGATAATATTCTTTGAACCGGGTCTCACCCTGAAAGTCACAGTCGCCGCAAAATCCGACGGAATGGAATTCAATCCAAACTGACGCGCCACGGAATACTCCGTCGGCAATGTAACCTCGACCCTGTCGTAACCCGGTTGATTATAATACAACAGGATGATATTATGCTGTGAAAAGTCAACCGTATAGTTTCCGCTGCCGAATGTCAGCAACCTGGCCTTCGTGTTGATAAACGCAGGGGCCAACAGAGAAGCATCGGAATAGATTCCGTAATTCTTTGTCCCTCCACTGACATTTATAAACAGTCCGTAATTGGCCTGGTCAAAGCCGTATCCTCCCATCGCATTCGGATGCTTGTTGACAATACGGCCTGCAGCCGTAAAAGCTCCGCCTGCAGATACCGGTATCACATCATCCCCGAACATGACATAACCGCTGGTAGAACCTACCCGGATAAAGTCGTCATATATGGCAAGACCTCCTCCACTACCGCCTGCCGAAGCTATAGAGCCTATGCGTCCGTTGCTTATCTCAAATCCGCCAAGCCTTCCGGCATTGGCCTCGAAAGACCCGTCCTCCTTGATTTTAAAATGGCTGTTTGCCGTCACAAGACCTTCCAGGCTGATACTGTCCGCCTTTATCTTCACACCGCTTGTACTGGCCCCGATAAACGACTTCAATGTTCCGTCCTTATCCACCGCAAAAAGCCCGGTCACATCCTTTTTGGTTATCAGACCGGCTCCGGACACAAGATGCCCGTTCTCGTCAAAAAGCCCGGAAGCGACAACGTTCATATCTGCCTTCGTGACAATCTGCGAGGCTTCAAGAATGTTTCCGTCCTTATCGAAATTGGCCGCAGCTATCTTTACCAGCTTGTCAGACTGTTCAAACAAGGTCTTGTATTTATAAGCCAAAGCATCCGCCCGGTCAGTGGAGAACACCAAAAGGGATATTTGGATGATTCCGGTAAAAGAGAGCTTGAAATCCCCTGTACCGTTCCAAAGCCCTTCCAGATTGAAAACTTTCTCCCCACCGGATACCGGGAGTTCCCCGTCGTATGTGAACATGTTGAAGTTCTCGAATCCGGAGTTGTCCGCATCAACAAAATCGATACGGAGACGTCCGGCCTGGACCACCTTGTATCTGAAGGAAAGATAAACAACTCCGGGAACACGCAGACCTTCGCTGTTTGTCTCCTTGTAATCGGGTATCATGCGGAAATCCTCATTACGCTGCATGATATAACTGCCACGGATATACACGTATGGCTTCTTTCCGTCATTCCGTACCTCCACGTTCCCATCATGCTTGGAAGAAAGCGGGCCTCCGTTTGCCCAGACCCACTTGCCACCGAATGTCAGGAAAGTGGCCTTATGTTCCGTAACCCATTTTTCCATGCCCTCAGCAAACGAGGTGTTGTCGAAATAGCTCTGCTCCTCCCGGACTTCATTACGCAAGCCTTCCACCGCAGAGGTTATCTTACCCTCCGTTATGGAGAAACGTGTCAGTATATCCTCACCGGTCATCAGAACAAACGTGCCCTTCAGAAACACGTTGTCCGAATAAAGACCATACCCTTTAGGCTGCAGGGATGCCGGGAACTTGCTGTCCTTTATCCCGTCAAGGCTTCCAAGCCGTGCACGAAGGCATCCGTTGAAGTTCTTGGCACTCACTCCGTCCAGAATATCCAGACGGGGCTGGCCGTCCTCGGTAGCGGATATGGATATAAGATTCTGGCGCAGCTTGTTTTCCGTATTTCCCATCAATACGCAGTCATCGCCCGCTTTCGGAACAACACCAGCATATTCACTGACAGGTACCGTAACACCACCGGCATCGGAAGAAGCCACTTCCACCCAGTAGGACAATACCGCACCACCGGAACGGTAGGCGCACCGCATGAGGTCATGAGCCACAAACATGTTTTCCTGCTCGAATGTAATCCTGTAGTCGTTACCCTGACGGACCACATTCTTTATCTTTCCATTGGCCGCCGATACGACAAGCTGCCCGCCTACGCTTCTGACTTTCTCGATAAGCAGTTCCAGGGCCACAAGGGACTGCCTGATGGTAGCCTTGTCTATGGTAAGGTTTGTCAGTCCGGTAATCCTGTCTATCCACAACTGGAGTCCTTCCCCTGTCATTCCGTCAACGAATTTCGTGGACCTGACCAAATCCCGGATAACAGCGGTAAGGAATTCCGCATTGCCTTCTTCGTCCACCGAACCGCCGGATTCCCCGGACTTGAACGTGCCCAGGTCGATTCCCTTCAGAAAGGTTATCTTTTCCTTTGCCGTATCCTGGTGCTGCTTGCTGATAGATTCCTTTAGTGCTCTACGGGCTGAAAACACATTGCTGTCAGTCGGATAGGTATTATCCCAACTCCGTATTACATCAGGGAAATTGCCCACAGCAACCTTCGTATAGTTCTTTACGCCGGTAATGCTGTCCTCCATCTTCTCCATCGTTCCCACAGAAACGGCATCGCTTATTTCCAGATCCATCTGCGAAGGAAGGGTTACCTTACGGGTTATTTTCGTAATGCGACTGCTGCGGTAGCCTGACTCCGGGAAAAACTCCGGACTTTCAAGACGGACACGAAGGCCGATTGAAAAAGCAAGGTCATGATCCTCCACATAGACATGATCTGTCGGGCATTTATATACGGACGTGTCTATGCCATGTTTCCTGTTATATTCAGAAACGGCCTGTTCATATTCATGCTCGGCCAGGGCATAATATTCATCCGGCATGCGTATGTTCCAAAGGATATAATGGTCTCCAGGCTTCGGAACCAACAGACCACCCGGGACCTGCGTATCATCTGAATAAGGCCATGTGGTAATAATCTCGAACTCACGTGTACGGCTGTCGTAATTGACCTCGAAGTCACGTCCGTCAAGTTCGCCGTCCTGGAATGAAACCGTCTTGGTCTTTCCGGGAAGCTCATAATCGTTCGGATCAAAGGTCTGCGTATTGTCCGTAAAGTAATAGATTGTATAAGGTTTCCCATTCTCATCCTTTACCTCACGGCTGCGTACCGAACTGACCGTACCGATACGGCGGGGAAATATCTTCTCAAATGCGGCACTCTCATAATGGTGTATAATGCCGTATTTGTCCGTGTTTATATCGACATATTTCTTGCCGGAAGGAAGCTGCAGGCGGCTGTGCCCGTATTTGTCCGGATCAATGTTCCGGGTGCTCCCCAAAGGGAAAAGACGGGTATAAAACTTCACATTGTCAGCCGTACCCCTTTCCAGTCCGGTAATTCCGCGGCCATAGGCCAGGGTAAGCTCCTCGCCGTGCTCGCAACGGCAGACATTGACAGTAGTGCCTTCAATCCAGTATTCCGTCTCTGCAAGTTCCGCAACCTTTTTCAACCCCTCGTCGCAATAGGTTCCCTCATAATCCACCACAAGGTTTTCTGTCGCGACCACCGTACCGACCTTCCAGTCCGACGTACCCATGCCGTCATTGATGGCACGCACGATAAGCGCCACCTGTTCGGAGGCAGGGGCGGTTAGGGTGAACTCCACATCATTGTCGCCGTCCGTACTCTTAATTACGAGGAAACGCTTTATCAGGCTTTCTATTCCGTACAGCTTCACATCGTACACCCATTCCCTGGCAGACTTCTGTTTCGGACAGTAACGCTCAGCAACCCAATAGCGCTCCCCAAGGAACTCGACATAATCGTTCACTTCAAGGACTATACAGTCATAATGGGAGAAAGAGAGGGACAAAACGTTGTCGCTCTGCAATGCCTTGTCCTGCACGCTGCTGTCAGACGGTGCCAGAACTGCCTTCTTTTCCTTATTGCTGTCATATAATGTCAGAAGCACAATTCACGTATTAAAAAGTTCAAACCATAACCGAAACAGACTCCAAGCGTATCGGCCAACAAGTCATACCAGCACCAATGGTTGCCCTGAGCCATACGGTCTCCCTCTTCCTTACCGAAAGAAAGGCCCGCCGCAAAAAGAACACCATAAATCCCTCCGGCCAAAGAGACCAGAAAGCATACGGAAAAATGCTTGATCTTATCTTTTTCAATCCTCATAACGTCAATATTTACTGTTATTATAATATCATTAGAACACCGTTAGAAAGTAGGGACAGGCTCCCGGAACTTTATCTTGAAATGCGAAGCCTGCTTCCCCTCCTTCCACAAATAGGTCAAAGGGGAATAGTCCGTGCATTCCAGGTAAAACATCCTCAACTCCATCTCCAGATAAGGGAAACGGAAATCGAGCCAACCCCCATCACCTTTCTTAAGCATGGAAAGAAAAGCGGAATAACGTTTCAGGAATTCCGCCTTTGTATCGGCATATATGGCAAAATGAAGGGTGACGTCACGGGCCTCACTGGTTCCCAGAAGTACTGAGGAATAGGATTCCCCGTTATTCTCGGAAGCACTGACGGCCACATTCTTCTTCGCCTTGGAAGGGGCAAGAAGGGACTTCAGATTCTCACGCCCGCCCTTACGTTCCTCATAAAGAAAAGCTCCGTACTCTTCCCATATATCCACATCATTTATATATACCTGTCCTCCCATTATATTTCCCATAATCACTTTACTTTTATACCGTCACGAACAATCCTCTTTATATCCTCGGACATCCCTTCCAGATGCCTGCAATACTCTGTATTCTCCTCGATACGCTTCAGGCTGTCAACCGCACTGCCCATATTCTCGGAAACATCCTCCAGGCTCTCGTCCATTGAGGCCCAATGAATCTGGCCAGACGTGAAAAGCCCTTCCAGTTTGGTCCCCTGTTCCTGCGTCATGGCTTCAAAACCACCGGAACGTCCCGTCTGTGTGGTGCCTCCACCACCCGCATAAATGTCTATCCCGGTGGTTTCTGCAATCTCGTCAAGTCTGGCATTAGCGGCCTCCATCGCCTGCTGAAAACGGCTTTTCCAGTTTTCCAGATAAGTCTTGTCAGCCGTCCCGTCTATCATGTGCTCGGACAATTCGTTATAAAGCGGCTCAATGGCCTTTGCAAGGTCCTTATACATGAAGGAGTTAAGAAGGGCCTCCGCTATCGTTTCCTCCGTGAAATCCGCGAAACTGCTCACATCGCCTTTGGCAGAGGCAAGAGCGGATTTTACATTTTCCAGGAATCCGTCAAAGGAAGTGCCCATGACCATTTCCTGAAGGGACGCATACGTCTCCTCTATCTTCTGTTTCAGTTCGTCTATGGTCTTGCCGCTTTCCACCCATGCCTCGTAATAGTCACGGGCCGCATCCGACAGTTTGTTCTGGTTGTAATACAGTTCTATCTGCTCGGCGCTCATACCGCGGAGACTATGTGTCACGGATCCTCCGTTCATGGAGTTTCCCCACTCCCAATGGGCATCACTGTTCTGCAGGCTGTTCCACAGGGCATCATTGGCCCTCATCTCCGCGTCAAGGTTTTTCTTGTACTCCTCAAGGGCTGAGGACTGGGCTTCCCAGACAGAAACGCTGGCCGGTTTGGAATAGCCGTTCTCCACAAGCCAGTTCAGCGTTTCCTGGTCCTGGATAATATCCTGTATCGTGTCCCGGTTGACCGCCAATTCCTCATTACGCTCACGGATGGCACGGTTCGTCTCTATCTCGGCTATATACCACTCACGCTTCATCTCCTCCATCTTCTCCTTCCAGCTCGTAAACATGGAAATGACAGAGGAAAGACCGCCGATAATGCCGCTTATACCACCGACTATGTTTCCGGAAAAAAGCTCCCCTATACCGGTACCCATGTCCATGACACCGTCCACAAGGGTCATGATTTCGCCGATGGAGCGGGAAAACCTCTCTCCGAACACGCTGCCGAGAGAATCTCCCCACCCTCGGATCGTGGAAGTCAGTTCCTTTCCGTTTGCATTCAGTTTCTTCAAGGCACCGGAAACATCACCGTCCTGCTTCACGGCGGAAATCAGTTCGCTGAACGAAGTCTGGAATGCCTTGAAAGGGTTTTCTTTTTCCAGGTCCTTCTGTATTGCCTTGACCCTCTTCTGCATGCGTTCAAACTCGGCCACGGTAACGGTTACCTGTTTCTTGACAAAATTTCCGTTTCCGTCCTTGGCCGGAACAGAGAGCGTTACACCGTCACCGGCTATCATGGCGTTGTCAAGAGTGGACCGGGCCTGTGAATAGAAGTCTTTCAGAACCTTATAGCCTTTTTCCGAGGCATCGGCAAACAGCCTGTTATAAAAATCAGAGGAACGGAGAATATCCCCCTCCAGTGATTTTATCTCACTTTTATAACGCTCCGTCCTGGCCGATATGGACGCCTCCACCTCGGATGTGTCCGAACCGTCCGTCTGGAGACGCGCCAGTTCGGAATTGAAAACATCCATATCTTCCTTGTAACGTTCATCAATATCACGCCGCTTCTGGTCAAACGTCCTGTATTCGTCCAGCAGGGCATTCAGCTTTTTTCGTCCTTTTTCGACCTCTTCCTGTTCCACTTCACGCACCCCGGCCTTCATCTTGTCATCCGCAAGGGCGTATGCGTCCTTAAGCGCCGCGCTCTGCTCCCCGGTAAGCCTGCCTTTCTGGGCGTCCCGCCACCGCTTCTCCTGCACCTTCAGTTCGTCTATCTCATTCCTGTAATTCAAACGTATCTGGGCTATGCGCTTTTCCGAACCGTCCTTCAGCAGGTTTATATCCTCCTGTTCGTTCCGGCGGCGCAGCTCCTGCAGCTCGTCATCAAGCTGTCGCTGGCCGAGCACATGTTCCTTCCTGCCCTTTTTATCCGGATCCGGCACAATGGGCCTGTAATCGGACAGTCCGGATTCCTTGATTATACGGGAGTATTCTTTCTGGAACCATTCGGCCTGATCCAGGTAAAACTGTTTCCGGTCTTCCGCCTCCTTTATGGCATTTTCAAATGCGACCTCTGCCGGGTCACTTCCGTACTGGTTCTTGTTGCCGCCGCCAAAAAACATGTAAGCCTTGCCTCCGGCTCCCCAAAACGGGCGGTACTCCTCCTTGCCTTTGCTGCGGATGTCGTTGGCTTTCTCGTCTGCTTCAACGGCCTTTTGAATATAGGACTGGGCCTTGGCCTGCATGAAAAGAGAACTTACATAGGCATTCCCTTTCTGAATAAGCACATCATACCATTCGGACAAGGTCTTATAAGTACCGAACGCATCACCGTATTTTTGATTCAGTTCGTCAACCTTAGCCTTCTCCTGTTCCTTTGTTCCGGTAAAATCCTTTATCTCACGCAGCGTATTGTCCAGTTCGGTACGGGTACGGATGGAAATCGCATGGGCCTCTTTCTCGACCTCGTTCTTTTCCTGCATGGCTTTGGTAAGGGCATCAACTCCGTTCTTGGCACCGAACAGGTTCTTCGTCCAGTCTATGATTTCGTCGCCATACATGACCAGCAGCATGATACCCGTCGTCAGCGCCGTCTGCCATGAAAAAAGCGAGCCGAGGACCTGCTTCCATACCGGGGTTCCTTTCTTGCCCGCCTTGACCAGCTCGTCATATTCCTTCCTGGCTCTGGCAAGCTCGTCCGTAAAAACGGGCAGATTGTTGCTGATTGCCAGGAAGAACATCTGCGGTCCCATTGCCAGAGACGGCATCTCACGGGCTATCTGCTGGATGCTCATGTGAAGGCCGTTATACTGTGATTTGGCCTGCTGCATTTCAGGAGGTACGACCTTTACGGATTCTGCCGTTTCCTCAAGCTGTTTCAGTTGAAGCTGAAGTTCCTTTATTTTTGCCTCCAGAGCCTCAATGGATGCGATATTATCCTTCTGGTCCATATCCGGACCGCCCGCTTCCATCGCACGCAGTTCGGAGACTTTCGCCTCAAGACCGGATATCACGTCCTTCAGTACCCGGGACTGCTGCTGCAGCTTCTGGAACTCCGCGGAAACCGTACCGGCACTTTCCTTCCCGTCCTTTCCCACACGGCCGACATCTGAAGAAATCTCGTCAAGGGATTTCTTCGTCAGGTTCTTTATCAGGAATTCTATTTCTACGGGCTTCATTTCATTTGACTTTGATAATATTGTATCATCTGTTCTTCTTCCGACAGTTCCGGCCTGTCCTTCTTACGGACATAACGCGGGGCATCCGCAAGCATAACGAGCAAAGTCTGATAGTTTACTCCGTTAAGAATATATTCCAGACTCCACCCGGTAGAGGCTGCTATCTGCCAGATATATCCAAAGAGGCTATGGGAATGTTCATAGACAGTCCTTAACTCCCCTTTCCCTTTTGGCTCAGTCTCGGTTTCAGCGGATTCGCAATCTCTACCGATCTGATAGTATTCATAAAAGGCTTAGTCCCCAAAAGCGTCATGAACTGAAGATTCGCGGCCCACAGATAACGGTATGGGGTAAACCACAATATCAGCCACTTCAACACGTCGGCAAACAAATAACCGCTGACGCTGCCGCGCAAGACGGTAAGCGAAACCATCTTTGCTATCTTCGTTCCGTGCTCTGCCATAAACTCCAACTGGCGGTGCGTATCAAACTTCTTCATATCCTTATAGGTACACCCGAGCTTCAGATAGATCCGGGAAATGCGTATGAGGCTCAGAAGCGTGGGACGTTTCATGACCAGACGCACCGAAAACAGGGGCTTCTCCCTGAACGGCAAACGGAACGCGAAAAAAGGAATGGAGACACCCACATCCATAAGGGCCTCGGATGCCTCCACCTGTATATTCCTGTCCATAAGGCGCTATTTTGAGTTTCCGGAAACGGAAGCTGTCTCTTTTCCCGTGGCTTTCTTTGCGGCCAACGTATCCAGTGCCCCCTCGTCACTCATACCGTATGGGGATGAGTCGCCTTCCGTCAAAGGCTTCATGACGCGCAACTCGCATTCAATCTTGGAGGTCTCCGTCAGGGTCAGTTTACCTCCGAGATTGGCAAGGATCATCGCACGTGGAATATTCAGCACCTGACCTGATGCAAATTTGATGGTCCATTTTCCCTCAAGGCTGACCAGGGAGGTCGGAGCCTTCCAACCGACAACCTTCTTGCTCGGTTCCTCCCCGGTCTCCACGATTTCACCGCCCAACAGCCTTTTCATGTTCTTATAATTCAACTGGATCATGTTGAATGTCGGGGCTATGGTTCCGTTACTTTGCGGAATGACCAGTACAGGGGCATCCGGCACCTGTTCGGCATTGATGTCCGTGACTTCCGGCTTCTTGCCTCCCAAGTCAAACGAACCTTTTTCTATATAGCCGATACGTTCATCATCCAGAAGAACCTCGGCAAGTCCATAAGCAAATTCCATTCTATTTTCTTCTTTTGTATATGATTACTGTTATGATTATCCCGGCGAGAAAACCGGAAAAGACGTATTTGAATGCCGTCCGAAAACCGACCGAACGGCTCTCATTCTCCTGCTCCCGAATGCCGGTCTGACTGCGTATCCTGGTCAGTTCACGCTCATAATATTCGACGAGCATGCGAAGACTGTCGCAGCCGGCATCGATATATACCGTGTCCCCTTGCCGGGAAACACTCACGCTGGCCTGTCCGCTTCTCTTCGTGTAGGAAGCGGAAGGCGGGAGTTTAAGGAGGTTTTCCACAGGTATTTCCAAACCCACTTCCGACGGGGGAACCGTCACCGGCTTCACTACCCGGATTTCGGATAGTAGGCTGTCCTGCAGGCTTTCGGTCCGCTTTTCCACGGACGTTTCCTTTTGTGTCCTGCAGCTCTGGGCGCAAAGGGCATACAGCCCAATAACGGCACACAGAAGCGCGGAGGACAACCTGCTTGAGACTCGACACTTCCTGATAAAGGTTTCCATTTTCATTCTGCAGTTCTATTAATGTTTTCTGTTGGTCTTCATACATGGTCTTGTAGGTATCATGTACCTCCTTAACCGTCCGGGTATTCCGCAACGTGCGGTTGGTGAGCCATACGATGGCGGTACCCAGAACCGGGACAAGCCATTGAAGAAATGTTGTTATATTATCCATCATGGCTCTGCCCTCTCACAATTACTTATCCCTCACTGTCCTTCTTCACAATCAGACCGATTATCCACTGGACAAAACCTGTATCGGCCACACCGTTTGCCACAAGGGAGGTTCCCAAGCCGTAAAGAAGGGCGATATACCAGTCCACATCCGCTACAAAACCGGCATCAAGCCACCAGAGCAACATCGCACAAACAATACCGACAAGCCAGCTCACAACCTGGGTGGCCAGACCGTCCATTTTAGGGAAAAGGGACTTGATGCCTTCGGTCAGCAATACGATACCGCCGACAAAACCTGCGAAAGTCGCAATCATGCTGTCATAATCCACATCGGGTGCAGTACCCGTCTGGGCAAAAGAGGCTGACACAAATCCGAGCGTCAGCACAAAAAATAAAAGTAATCGTTTCATCTGTTTTTTTAATTTATTGGTTTATACCTATCTGTCTGAGCCATTCCTGCACGTTAAAACTGGGGCAGGCCTTTGCCGCCAGTTCGTTATGCCCCACAATACGGACCGAAGGAAAACGGCGGTGGAAATCCTTCACATATTCCTCCATTGCCTTTAACTGTTGCGGTGTCCTGGTATCCTTAGGGGTTTTCCCATCCCTTTCAACTCCACCGACATAAACTATATGACGGGATACGGAATTTTTACCGGCAACACCGTTGGTTATTTCCCACGGATCCACATTCGAGTCCTCATTATTATCCACAAGCCTCTCTATCTTTCCGTCAAGATGTACCATATCGGTATATCCGACCTGTTTCCATCCGCGACCGCCTTTTGATACCGGGTCGGTATGCCAGTGACGTATTTCGTCACCGGATACCTCCCTGCCTTCAGGGGTGGCGGTACAATGCACCGCAAGATATTTAAGCACAGCCATTACGCACCTCCTCCCTGCTTCTTTACAGTCAGACTGAGTTTGGCAGTCTTTCCCGGATCCGAATCAAGCGTTACGGTAATCGTTCCGGTCTTGTCCTGCTGTGTCGTATTCGGGTCGGCGGTAACGGTCAGATCCTTATCCGTCTCCACCACTTTGAAACCGGCAGGGGCCGCACTCGCCTTCCATTCGCCCGCAGCGGTTACCGTCGCCTTCTGGCTGCCGCCGGTTGACTCGAAGGTCATACTGGTGGGGCTTATGGAAATGGTCTTTTCCTCTACGGCGAAAACCGGATCCTCACGGGTATCCAGCACGACAGTCTCCTCTCCGAAAGCGATATTGGTGTCAGCCTTCATCAGCAACTTGAAGAAATACAACTCGCTCGCATTGGAAATCTTGTCTATCTGGATGACATCCTCATCATCCTGCAGGTTGACCGCCGCAAAGAAATTGCCGTCCGGTCCCATAGAACAAAGGGTGGCCACAATAAGGTCATCCGGCCATGCCGCAAGTGTTTCAATGGTAATGCCCTTGTAACGCTTGCTGTTCACATCGGTTTCGCTCGCGTTCTTGGCCTCGCGTTCCGTCAGTTCATCATCGTACTTGTCAAAATCGTCTATACTCATGATGATGCGCAGGTTCGGGTTGTTACGGATGGCTTTCGGTATGGCCTTGCGTACAGCCTTCAGCTTGTCCAGCATGGTGGAAGGCTTGCCGGAAACGATAATAACTTCCGTATCTTTCGCCATCTGGGTAAGAATACCGTTCATCAGATGGTCGTCATCACTGCCGTATTCACCGTTGACATAATGCTCGCCCAACTCGAACTTCACCTGCTTGATCAGTTCGGACAACAAGGCATTCTGCCCTTCAGGGGGAAGCTCCGCAAACACAAGATTGCCTTTCGGCTGCCACTTTCTCCATACCTGTTCAAAAGCACGGGGATTGAACACGGTAAACGCCATGAAGTCTTTCGGATCGAGGCTCTTTTCGTCATAATTGAAATTGCCCTTGGAATCTTCCAGCTGAGGGTTCTCCTTACGCTTCTGAAGCATTTTCCCGGATTTCATTCGGGGCAGGCTGATTTTCTTCTCCACACCGGGAATGACCATGATCAGCCCTTTTTCCACAATCTCATTGCCGGTAGCGGCAAGAGTAAGGATCTGCTCCAGTACCTCGCCATTGTAATTGGTGTTCTTTACTACTATTGCCATTCTTCTTATCTGTTAAGTTTGTTCTTGATTTCATTCATGCGTCTGTCCCAGGGGCTTTCATTGCCCGGATCCACACGCAGGTCGGTTGTCACTCTTTTCTTCGGTTTCAGGCTCTGCAATGCCTTTTCACCGTTCTCACGGTCCGAGTTCAGCAGGTTCTCATAAACGGGACGGGTGGTCGCATCGATACGGCCGTCATTCTGCGCGTCATCCAGCAGTTTCTTCTTCGCCGCCTCGTCCTCTTCCCTGGCCTTGTCCTCGAAAGCCTTGTTCTTCTTCTTCAACTCTTCCACCTCCTCGGTCAGGCTGGGAACCTTAGCGGCTTCCGCTTCCAAGGAATCCATCACGCGGAACACATCCGCATCGCTCGCGCAATCCTTGAAGCGCGGTCGTTTCTTTACTTCTTCCAGATTCATTTGATTGTCATTTAGTGGCTGTTCAAGCCGGTTATTGAATATTCGGTAAACCTGTTCGGGGGTACTGTCCTCCGGAACAGGGTCTGCATCATAAATGCCGTCGATAAATCCCAGGGAAAGGGCTTCGTCAGCCTTCAGCCAGTGGTCGGTGTCATCGAAATACCGGGCACGGATCTCGTCCTCACCTATGCCCAGCTTAGGGGCATACATCCGGCAAAGCGTATCTTCCAACGCCTCCACCTCTTCCAGGCAGCGACGGAGTTCCGTCTTGTTCCCGTAACATCCTCCGGAAACGCTGTGAAGCATCAGGCGGGCATATTTGCTCATCTCCACGGGCTTGCCGCAAAGGGCTATCACCGACGCCATGCTTGCCGCGATGCCGTCCACGTAAATATGAATGTCGGACTTGCTGTTCCTTAGCGCGTTAAAGATGGCGATGCCCGTATAGACATCACCACCGTTGCTGTTAATCCTTACATCAATCCTCTTACCTGAAGACTCCGCCTCGATGAGCTCACGCGCAATGCCTGCTGCCGTGACATCGCTGTATTCACCGATGTCACCGTAAAGCAGGATGCACCACGCATCCTCACCGGGTATCATATTAAAAAACTTGTTCATCCATTACCTCAATTAGGGCGGTACCCCGCCGCGTTTACGGTGCAAAAATGAGGGTATTTAAGGGGGTGCGCAAATCCGGATTTCATGGTACAATCTTATACCGCCATCATGCCGTCATAAAGTTGTATCATGCGGCGCAAATTTTTACTACCGCCGTTTTTCAGCCACCTTTGTATCAAAAAAGAATATGCTATGGCAGACAAAATGACAAACGAACAGAGAAAGGAATGGGCCAAGCTGCTCTTCGTAAAGGAAAACCTCACACAGGCTGAAATAGCCGAGCGTGTCGGGGTTTCCAGGGTAACGGTAAACAAATGGATAAACACGGAAAACTGGGAGCATCTGAAGGTATCGGTCACGATTACAAAGGAGGAACAGCTTAAAAGCCTGTACCGCCAACTGGCCGAACTCAACGACAAGATTGCGGAAAGGGAACCGGGAGAAAGATTTGCGAACGTAAAAGAAGCGGACACGATTTCAAAACTGGCCAACGCAATCAAGAAGATGGAGACGGAAGTCGGACTTGCGGACATCACGTCCGTGTTCTCAGACCTGCTCAAATGGCTGCGCACCTACGACACGGAACAGGCAAAGCAGATATGTCCCGTACTGGACGCCTATGTAAAATCAAAACTTGCATGACCTATGGCAAAGAAAAGACTTACCCCGCAGGACAGGCTCGCGCTGGAAGGGTGGAACGAACTGGTGGCTTCCATACGGGAAAGCTCGGATATAAACCCTGCAGACTCGACCGCAGAGATAGAGACCCGGAAGAAGCGGCTGGAAACGGACGACGAGGCTTGGTTCCGTTACTACTTCGCACAGTATTACACGTGCGAACCCGCAATATTCCATAAAAGGGCAACAAAACGCTTCATGTCGCACGACAGATGGTACGAGGTCAGGGCATGGTCGCGCGAGCTGGCCAAGTCCGCACGCGCCATGATGGAAATCATCAAACTGGCACTGACCCGCCGGGTGCGCAATGTACTGCTCATCTCCAATTCGGGGGATAACGCGCAGCGACTGTTATTGCCGTTCATGGCAAACATGGAGGAAAACCAGCGCATCATACAGGATTACAGTCCGCAGAAGAAACCGGGATCATGGGAGACCGGGGAATTCACCTGCCAGTGCGGGTGTTCTTTCAGGGCCATCGGTGCGGGGCAGTCGCCGCGTGGTACACGCAACAAGAACTTCCGTCCGGACTGCATCCTGATTGACGATATAGATACCGACGAGGAATGCCGAAACCCGGAACGCATCAAAGCCAAATGGAAATGGATTGAAGAAGCCCTCATCCCCACCATGTCCGTATCGGGACATTACAGGGTGCTCTTCAACGGAAACATCATCGCACCGGACTGTTGCATCACAAGAGCCATAGAAAAAGCCGGAGAACTGAAAGCAAAAGGCATCGGGCATGTGGATGTCATCAATATCAGGGACAAGAACGGCATATCGTCATGGCCGGAAAAGAATTCCGAAGAGGATATTGACCTGTTCCTGTCCATGGTAACAGCGTCAGCCGCACAGAAGGAGTTTTTCAATAACCCCGTGGCTGACGGGGAGGTGTTCAAGGAAATCGTTTTCGGAAAGGTTCCGGCACTGTCCAAATTCAAGTTCCTGGTCATATACGGCGACCCGGCTCCCGGAGAAAACAAGAACAGGAAAAGTTCCACAAAAACGACCTGCCTGCTCGGAAAAATCGGAGGCATACTGTATGTCATCAAGGCATTCCTCGACCGGGGACTGAACGCCGAGTTCATCGACTGGTACGTGAAACTGCTGGACTTCGTGGGAGGACGTGTCCCCGTGTACTGCTACATGGAGAACAACAAGCTGCAGGATCCGTTTTTCCAACAGGTATTCCAGCCTCTGGTCAGAAAAGTACGAAGGGAACAGGGAGTGGAACTCTACATCAAAGGTGACGAGGAAAAGAAAACGGACAAGGCGACACGTATAGAGGCGAACCTCGAACCGATGAACCGGGAAGGAAACCTCATCCTGAACGAGGCGGAACGGAACAACCCGCACATGAAACGCCTGGCGGAACAGTTCAAGCTGTTCAACCTCTCACTGACCTTCCCGGCAGACGGACCGGACTGCGTGGAAGGTGGGAACCGTATCATAGACAAGAAACTGCGCGACATGGAACCGGCCAAGAAGATTTCCCGGAAAGTGCTGCGCAAAAACAACAAATACAGACAATGAGCCAATTTATAGAACTGAAGGACTACGACGCCAGTATCCACAGGGAAATACTGGACGCACTGACGAGAGCGGACGAGTCCATCGTGGAAATATGCGAGGACCGCACCATAGCAGAAATGAGGGGATACCTGTCACGGCGCTACGACTGCGACAGGCTGTTTTCAGCCACAGGGAACGAGCGTAACCAGCTTGTACTGATGATGGCCGTGGATATAACCGTGTACCACATTTTCTGCATACACAACCCGCGGAACATCTCCGACATACGGAAAGACAGGTATGACAAGGCCAAGGAGTGGCTGGAGGCCGTGGCAGACGGAAAAATCAGCATAGACGGGGCACCGCTGCTCCCGCAGGAGGAACGCCGGACACGTTCCGGATTCATAGTCAAAAGCAACCGAAAACGCTCAAACTATTTTTAAATTATGGGAAGAAGAAAAAAGAACGCCGGACGTATCAGCATCGGGGGAAACCTCCGCCGTCCGGGGCAGACGGGCACACAGACAATCGTACTGACACAGCCCAAAAGATTCGGCATCGACATTGCCGACATGGTAACGGCCATACACGCATTCGAAAACGTGGATTATTCGCGCCGCTATAAACTCTATGACTTATATAGTGACATCCTCATGGATACCCACCTCTCCAGTGTCATAGACAAAAGGGTCCAGGCCGTACTCTCGCTTGACATCGAATTCCAACGGGGTGGAAAGCCGGACGACCGCATCAACGAACAGCTCCAGTCCCCCTGGTTCCGCAGGTGCATCGAGGACATCCTGGCCGCCAGATGGTGGGGGTTCTCACTCATGCAGTTCTACCGGGAAGGGGAATGGATCAACTATGACCTTATCCCACGTAAACATGCGGACCCGATACGAAGGCTGATACTGCGCCACCAGACGGACATCGCAGGAACATCCTGGGAAGAATATCCCGACCTTCTCTTTGTCGGGGACAAGGACGATATGGGACTTTTGGCCAAGGCGGCGCCGTGGGTCATATACAAACGCAATGACGTTGCAGACTGGGCACAGTTTGCCGAAGTGTTCGGTATGCCCATACAGGAATACACCTACGAGACAGACGATGACGAAGCCCGGCAACGTGCCATAGAGGACGCGACCGGTATCGGGTCTTTGGGCGTATTCATACACGGAAAGGACACGGAACTGAATCTCAGAGAAGCCGGGAACAAAAGCGGTTCAGCAGACCTGTACGACAAGCTCTGTGAACGGTGCAACAGTGAAATATCCAAACTGATACTGGGAAACACGCTAACCACCGAGGCATCCAGAACCGGAACGCAGGCACTCGGAACGGTACACAAAAAAGTGGAGGACAAACTGGTCAAGGCGGATTGCCGATACGTTCTGGACGTGTTGAACTATGACATGACCGACATTTTCCTGTCTATGGGAGTGGATACCACCGGAGGAACATTCTGTTTCCCCGAACAGAAAGAGACGGACCTTAACACGGAAATAAATGTCTTATCCCGATTAAAAAAGGATTTCGGCCTGCCCATAAGCGATGATTACCTGTATGAGAAATTCGGCGTGGAAAAACCGAAGGACTATAAGCTGCTTAAAGCGGAGACCAATCAAAAGATACAAACACCGGTTGTACCCACTCCGGTGGAACCCAAAGAGCCAAAAACCGGAAAAAAACCGGGAAAGGAAACCGAAGAACCCACAGCAAGGCAGAAAAGGGACTTCATGGCATGGCTGAAAAGTTTTTTCGTCCACGCCCCGGAACAAGACGGGGCAGCTTTAAAATGGTAGTGGACACGCTTTACCGGGATTCCGGAAAAGAGGCATCCTCCGATTTCACATTCGACAAGCCGGTACTGGAAGCATTCATAAAGCACATATATGAAAAGGACTTCCATCCTATGACGGACATAGAACTTGACATGTTCCTTGCCGTATGGAACAAACTGGACATAGCCACGGACAAAGGGTTCGGGGAAAGGGAACCTGACGACCCGGACTATGATTTCTACCGGAAACTGCAGACGAACAACGCCGTGTTTGCCGCATTCAAGGTACACCGGATGCAGAATGACATGGCCGCGTTATTACTGGATTCAAACGGCATTCTAAAACCGTTTGAACAGTGGGCAAGGGAAGCGATGCCCATAGCCGACCACCAGGTTTACCAGTGGCTGCAGACGGAATACGACACGGCGGTAATCCGGGCACACCAGGCCGCCGACTGGAAACAGTTTGAAAGGGAAAAGGACATCCTTCCGAACCTGAAATGGATGCCTTCGACATCGCTGCATCCCGGAGCGGACCACAGGCTCTTCTGGGGAACGATACGCCCCATAGAAGATGCCTTCTGGAACGAACACCGGCCCGGAGACCGTTGGAACTGCAAATGCAGCCTGTCATCCACGGACGAAGAACCGACACAGCTTCCGGAATCAGATCCGGCAAGCAAACCGCAAGCCGGACTGGAGAACAACCCGGGAAAGGACGCAAAACTGTTCTCCGACAAGCACCCGTATCAGTCGGAAGCACATGCCGGGGCAAAAAAGGCAGTTGACAGACTTACGGAACGGATCAATGAAATGATAGACGAGATGCCGGACAACCTGACTTATGAAGAAAAGAAAGCCATCGCGGTAAACAATCTCGAACTGGAAAAGGCCCTTGGGATTAAAAAAGGAAAGCCCATGAGCGTGGAAGAAGCGGACAAACAGAACGCCAACCCGAAACATGCGGATGAATTTGTATTAGACCCCAACGGCATATTCTATGACAAAGGTGGTAGAAGATATAGAAAGAACGCAGACTATGACGAAAAAAAGCACAAGCCGTACAATATCAACTGTCAGACCTGTGCGCCTGCCTATGCCTTACGCCTAAAAGGGTTCGACATTACGGCAAAGGGAAATATTCCAGGATCAAAACTGGAATACTTAAGCAAAGGACGTGCTTTCGAGATATGGAAAAACATAGACGGAACACCGGCAAAACACATCAGCATAAACGACTGGCTTCTTACAAAAGGATATTTGAAAATGACTCCCAAAAGATACTGGGAATATTTCAACGAAGTCTGCAAAGAGGAAGGAGTTTACGAGTTGTGCACAGGGTGGAAAAACGGAGGCGGTCACGCTACCATCCTGCAACGGTTTGCCAACGGGGAACTGCGTTATATAGAGCCGCAAAGCGACAACTCAAAAGGTTCAGGGATGGAATGGAAGGATGTCAAATACCTATGCGACATCGGAGCTCCCAATTCACACAGTTGCAGAGGGCTTATGAGAATAGACAACAAGCTATTCGATATCGGGTTCTTCGACATCTTTGACATATAAGTCAATGAAATCAAATACATGCAACCCGGTTATTTCCATCGCTTCACCGTCTTTAAACAAGTATAAAAACGGGAAACCGACAGTAGCATCATCCGGAAAGACAAACAGCCATGCCTCCTGTCCCTCGTGATTGCCGAGGTACTTGAAGTGGCGACCGTACTCATTGATAAGGTGCTGCGCCTCATTGATTACTTGTTCAGGTATGTTCATAATAAGAGAGTTTTCACAAAAGTACGTTTTTTATTTGACATAACAATAACAATATGGATATAAAAGAGTTTTCAACCTTGATAAAGGAAAAAGCAAAGGAACTGGATGATATGGCCAAACATAGGCTCCCGGTAAAAATCGGACGGATGGCGAAAGACCATTACCAGGACAATTTCAGAAAGGGAGGATTCGTGAACAAGAGACTGCAACGTTGGCCTGCCACAAAAAGGCAACAAAGCGGGGACACATCGGCTGCTTCTAATTACGGACCACTACTCAGCCGGAGGAACCATCTCTTCAGCTCTATCAAGTACATGCCTTCCGACTATCATGTCAGGGTGGCAAATGATGTCCCCTATGCCTCCATGCACAACTATGGGGGAGAAACGCATCCGACCGTAACGCCCAAAATGCGGAGGTTTGCCTGGGCCATGTATTACAACACCTCCGGCATAGGCAAGAAGCCCTCTACGGGCAAAAAAACGGGCAACAGGCGCAAGAATACAGCCTCTCCACAGGCTGAGATGTGGAAAAGGCTCGCACTCACAAAGAAAAAGAAGCTGAAGGTCAAAATACCCAAGAGACAATTCATCGGGGAGAGTGCAACTTTGAACGCCCGGATAGAGAAAACGATTGAGAATGAAATAAGGAACATCTTAAAATAAAACGGATATGGAAGAACTTTACATCAGCATCCTGGAAAGAATACAGAATGAAATGCCGGAAATAGCCTACATCGACGAGGATTACGGACAACTGGAAGGCATGGATTCAGAAAACGATGACTTTTACCCTGTCACATTCCCCTGCGTCCTGATCGGGAATGCGGAGGCGGACTGGAAAGACATCGGCATGGGAACACAGGCCGGTCAGATACAACTGACCGTACGTCTCGGAATAGACTGCTACCATGACACACATATCGGAAGCGGAACGACTGACAAGATAAGGGAAAGAATGGAACTCGCAGGAAAACTGTACAGAACACTTCAGGGCTACCGCTTCTCCGGATTCATGGACGAAATGGCGAGGATAAAAAGCAGGGACTACACCCTACCCGGAAATATCAAAGTGTACGAGATTGTATTTGAATTCAACTTTCGCGACGAATCTGCGCTACAGGATAGCCTGCATCATCGCTGAACAGGGCAAGCTGCCTGTATGTAAGACGGGGAGCCCGCACTTTCGGTACGGGCTGTATGTCGGGATCAGTCTTGCTGCATTCCCGGATAATGGCCATGATACGCTCCTCGGATATGAAGAATTCCTGCTCTGAAAGGATTTTCAGGGCACGGTCAAAACGAAGCCCCTGCACCTCCGTCCAGAAATAATAACGGCGGCACAGGGCTTCATTGCGTTTCCTTATCAGTTCCTTGTCGCGACCTTTTGCCATACAAATATCGTTTTTTCCCACAAAAATAATGAAATAAGACACAATAAGCAATTAAAAAAGCCTGCATACCACAGATATACAGGCTTTTGTGTTAATACGTTAAACAGCCGGACTATAACCGGCAGAAAGAAGGCTCTATCCTTCTCCAGACGCCGTTCTCATCACGTTGGTAGAAATAATAGTTTACAGCCGTCTTATACACCACGTTGCTTTCACGGAACAGATCCATGATGTCCTTATATTCCGAATCGAAACGGGGTTCCAGTTCGTAAAGTTTGCTGATGGACTTGTAGTCCAGATCGCCCTGCTTGTTGCGTTCCAGCAATGTCATGGCCAACTGGTACATCGGATCGTCCACCCCTTTCTCCGTTTTGGAAACATAAACCTTCAGGTAGTCCACAAGACGGGATGCCGCCATGTCCGCACGCTCGTCAAAACTCTTCACCTTGTTGCTCCGCACCTCCAGTTTGGTATCTCCGTCCACGATGGTGTAGCTTGCCTGGTCATCGCCCTTGCGCAACTGCCCGTATTCACGCATCGTGTCACGAAAAGCGCGACTGTCCTGCTCGAGACGGTCACGAAACGCTTTCACATCGGCCACCAACGGCTGAAGCAGCCTCCATACATCAATCATGAACTGGCTGCGCAAACCCTCGTATGCGTCACGTCTGTTCTGTTTCTCTTCCTTTTCCTGTTGCTGCATTTCTGCAATCAATGCCTTGCGCTCATCAGCCGAAAGGCTGTTCAAAAATTCTTTTTTATCCATGTTCGTTTTTATTAAGTGGTTATAATCATTTCTTTTCCTTGCGCCTTATGGCACGTATTTTTTTCAATAGGGCATCCAGTTCCCCGCAATCCAAATCCCGGAACTCCTTGCCAGCTATACGGCTGTCCCGGCAGAAAGAATTTACTCTGTCCCAGTTTGCCGTATCAACGCCTAAAAGCTGCATCTGGTGCAGCACGGCGGAACGTCTTTTCCTGCGCTCCTGGATAAACCTTTCACGCTCTGTCGGCAATACCAACTTGCGCATCCCCTCCAAAGCGGCAGAATATTCATTTCGGGACATTTCGTGGAGACTTGCGGTGCGTCCGTCCGTATATTGAAGCACGATGCTCCGCTTCAGCTCCTCACGGTCAGATGTCGGCAGACGGTTCAAAAGACCGTAAAACGCCGCATAGTTATCAATGGGACTATTCATCACTTTTTATTTTTGAAATACCCGTTTATACTTGCTACAGGTGTCGTTTCCATTGACGATGTTACAGAAATCGGTACACCCGGATTCTGCTCTTCCAACTGTTTTTTCACAAATTCCTCATACTCATCCATCGTCTTTTTCCTAAAATCCGAAGTATTGGTATCACTGACATAGCCAAATTTAAAGGTCATTGAACGTGGTTTGTAACCTAACGGGGTTTTTACCTTTACCGAAATAATACTTATATATTGCTTGCTCATATATTCACTACTTTAACGGGGTAATCCAATATTTTCACTTTAGCTTCCGGAACGTCCTTGATGACAGCCGCCGCAAATTCCATGTGGCGGGTCTCAATTACCGCCCAGTCCTCTGTTTTTTCGGACGGATAAACGATGAACCGCTGGCGGGGTTCGTAACAGCTCCAGTTTACAAGGACATTACTCAGCCTGTCTATCGGCAATCCTATCTGATACAACTCTCCTATTTTCATCAGTTAATCTCGTTTGAAGATTCAATACCCAATAAAACCGCCCCTCTTCCTTTCGTTAGGAATTTAAGAGCTAAACCAATAATCATAGACCTAAGCTGCTCGTTCTCTTTCATGGCAAGAGCTATGGCATGAGTTATAAGACCTGCTTTCCCGTTACAATAAGTTACAGAATCAAAATCACTTCCATCTGCTTTTTCCTCCTTAATAGCCGCAGCCATATAAACAGATACATTATTGTCAATGCAGAATTTTTCCACCATCTGGGACAGTTCTGCAAGTTTTTTCTGGTTATCCGTTTCCGGGTTTAATGTCGTTTTAGCATTTTCCATTTTCATAATCATCAATCATTATTAGTTACGTGTCACATTTATTTTTCTCAGTTCTTTGGGACGCATGATGTAGGTATCCTTCAAATGCCAATAGGGTTTGCCCTCTCTCCTATCCTCTGCCTGCATTAAGTGAACAGAACCTATCACATGACCGACAATCCCCACCTCCCGGAATACACCTTGCATTCTAACCTGCGATGGACTTTGGCCACACGTATCTACGCACAACACAACGGCCACAATTAACGTATCAAGCATATCATTCCTCCTTTCTTGTAGGTTTCCAATCGACGGTCACTATCGCATCCAACTGTCCAGAGCCGCCACATACCGGACAGTTTACCTTAACACTCTCATGATGCTCCTCTCCCCAAAACCAGCCGTTACCCTGACAGTAACCGCATTTATGTCCCGGACTTACCAGCATCTCACGGTTCCTGCCTTTGCTCATAAAGGAAGGAGGAACCAATTCCAACTGCTTTAAAATTCTACTCATTGTCATTATCATTTAAAAAACCGTATTCTTCCAAAAGTTTCTCACTGGAGGCCTTGGATAGTTCCCTGGCTATCTCACTCAAAATATAAGACTGGTCCGGGAGGGAATAATTCTCCACAGCCGACTTTACCTGTTCAGTCATTTCTTCAATTAGTTCTTCCATCATTTTTCTGCCCAATATTTAGCGGCCCCTTCCTCCCATATCGTATAATAGTTTCCGGGAGCCGTGATAAAACGTCCTTTGCACATAGCCCGGAAGCCCTGGACAAATATTTTCACATCAGCATCGTAAGCGACCTTCTTTGCCGCACGTCCTTCAGGATTCATCCCCTCGGCGTGGCTGATAAAAATCAGCAGCTTATTGGCATGTTTTTCTTTCATGGCCTTGTAGGTGGCGTATGTCAGACCGGAATACTGGAAGCTGTCTATAATGACAATCTCCGGGCTTCTCCGTTTTGACAGACGCTCCGAAAGCTCCTCCATGGATTCACGGTCAAGAATGACAAAACGCCTGTTCACTTCTTCCATCTTATGCCTTACCAGGGAATTCTTCAACGAAAGACCTGTGCTTTCCTCAAGGCTGTCATAGGCAACCTTGGCAAACCGGCAAAGGTACTTGGCAAGCTGCATCACGAATGAACTCTTGCCGTTCCCACTGTTACCCCATATTATCCAAGTCCCGGTCCGATCCGGATGCCCGAAAGCCTTCTCCCATTCCCCTTCAAAGGGGAAAGAAGGAATATTCATGGACTGGACTTGTTTAGGCGAATATGCACGTCCCATAATTTTTATGATTTAAGTTTCTCAATTTCCGTATATAGACGTCTCAAACCACCGTCTGACAGATTCACAAGCTGCATGATGTCCGTTCCTGTAGGAGCGTTTACCTTGGCCACAATCGCAGCCTGAGCCTTCAGGAACTTGGCACGTTCCTTACCGTCGTCCGGCGTTACCTTGCTGAACGTATCTCCGTATCTGGAAAGCATCTCGGTATAGCCCACCTTCTTTCCCTCGATGGCACGGTCTATCTTTTCCTTCAGACCGTCGGCACCCATCATGTACCATGCGCAACACCGTTCCGTCGCATTCCACAGGGCTTTCAGTTCAAGAAAAGCCTCATACTGCAGGTCTCCTGCCTCGTCCAAAATGATAAGCGGGTTCTCTATCGTGCGCAGATAAAACACAAGGTTCTCGTAAACCGTATGATATCGTCCGTTACTGTCCACCCCGAACTCCTTGGCTATGTGCCGTATCAGGCGCAGCTTGCTCTTTACCTGTGAACAGTCCACATAAATGGCGTTCTTGTGGCTTTTCACGTATGCCCTTGCTGTAAACGTCTTTCCGATATTGGGAATATCGCACAGGATTGCACTCAGACCGCTCCGCTGGCAGCGCTCAAGCTGCTCCGTTATAAAAGCGAACGTCGGTGTTTCGGCAACCTTCCACTCCATCTCGTCTTTCAGCTTCACGCCCAGACGACGTGCGATGCATATCCAGTTCGCATCGCTGACCTGTTTGTCGGTAACTCCTTTTTTCAGGTTATTATATACACTTGCCGAAATGCCCAAAGCCACGGCATGTTTATTGTCTGAAGGATAATTGGTTCTGTCTGTCCTGATAGCGTCCAGTACCCTGTTCTTTATTTCTGATGTAAGTTCCATTCTTATGTTATTTTAATGTCGTTATAATGCTATTCTTCCTTTCTGCTTGTAGCGGTCAACATCCATGAATTCTGAAAAATCATCGTCCGGTTGTTGCGGTACTTCCACCGGCTTCGCAACTGCCTGCTCAATCTCCCTCTTTTCTTCCGGTCTGATAATGCCGACCTTCCTGATCTTCTCCTCCTTCATCATCCTGTCGAACCGGGCCACATATTTGGCCTGCTCCGTATAAGCCTTCACATCATCCTCGGTCTTTTCCGCGTCAGCCTCGTTGTAACGCTGTATCAGCCCGCAGGTTGCGATATAGTTACCGTTCTGATAGATATACACCTCGGATATTTTTCCGTCCATATCGGGCAAATAATAGGCTTCCACATTGTAATTGCGAGGCTCCAGCTTTTCAATCAGTTTGGGATCCGGCAACCCGTACTGGTTATACATTACCGTGCAGTACATGTTACGCCTGATGCTTGTTTCGGACCTCTCTCCGATATAGCGTGCCAGTATGGCCCTGTCATACGGGGCGAGGTTCGGATTCTGGTTGGCACAAAGCACGTCCCAACGCGTCATTCCGGGATAGAGCTTATGGTTCGGATGTTTCTGATTGTTGTACTCTCTGATTGCCGCAATGTCATCGGCCACAAGTTCCTCATAGCTGTAGGTCTTTTCCTTGTAGGTATTGTTGAACTCGTCATAGACCTTCTCCGTTTTCGGACGGTTGGCCTCCAATGCGGCATACCAGCGGCCTATGCCTATCTGCATGTTTTTCTCCACGGTATATTTCTTTGCCCTGTTCCCGTGTTCGGCGCGTTTCTCCTGAGAGTTGCCCGGGTTACACCAACGGACAAACGGGAAAACGACACCGGCCTTCATCAGACCGTCTGCGAAATTGTTCACAAGATGGTGCTCAACCTCCACCTGTGCAGGCATATACCAACCGTTGCGCTCTATTGTCTGGAACATGTTCCTTACGCAATCAAGGAAAAGGTCAGCAGTTTTCAGTCTGTTGTAAGCATATCCCACTACACATCCCGAAGCCACATCGTAAGCGTAATATGCCTTGACACGCTGGCCGTTGTGCATCTTCCGGGGAAGGTCTCGGTCATCCAACGAAACCTTACTGAAGGCAAAGAACGGGCTGTGACGCAGATGGTGCGGACGGTATTCGTTGTTGAACTCCCACTGGCTGTCATGCTGCTTGGCACGCAAGGCCTTGTTTTTGGGGTTGTTCAGGTAGTTGGCTATCGTGGCCTCGCTCAAAACGAGCGGATTCCCTTTCTTGTCCGTGAACTGGGAAGGGTTATATACCTCTCCCGTCTCCGGGTCAAACACCTCAATCTCTCCGCATACGAACATGTTATACATTTCCGCCACCGTCGTGTTGTACGGACGCGTAGGATGACTGTCAAGGCTCAATATCAGCCTTTCTATCGGATAACTGACCTTCCGTGTGTTCTGGTTCTTGAACTTCTTGCTGATAAGGCACTCATATCCGGCAGAGCGGAACTCGTTTACTTTCTTCTGAAAACGTGTCGGGGACAAAGGCAGCGTATGGCCGAACTCCGCCTGGTAATAACTGATTGCCCCGGCCATCTCTCCCCAGTTTATCCGGTTGTTCTGCATGGCCTGACGCATGGTCCTCGTGTCGTTCATGACGGCCAACACCGCCTGCAGCACGGAGGCGTTTATCGTGTACTCGTTTATATGTTCCGGAGGAAGAGGGCTGCCGTCCTCAAACCTGAATCTTGTATAAAATGCACGGGCCTTGGCATCTATCTCGTAATGAGAACCGAACCAGTCACGTAATATATTACTTTCCATATCTCCGTATTTTTGTTTGATTTTATCCTTGAAACGCTGTGGCAAGGTCGCCACTTCCACAAGGGCATAGCTTCCGAGTCCTTTACCGGGGCGCACCACGTTAATCTGACCTCTCATTTTCAACTGCTTGTAATTGGCTTCCGTCATGATAGGAGCAAGTTCCTCGTCAGACAACATGGAAGGATGGACTCCTTTCAGTACCCGGCTTCCGCTATAATCCGCGTTCCCGCTGTTTTTGACCGGACGGTCGTCATAGGTCAAATCCCTTGCGGATATGCACAATATCTTTCCGTAGTACTCCATAACGACCTCCTCACAGCGAGGAAGCCATCAGTTGTACTTCCCCTTGCAGTTCCATAAGACCAGGGATACCAAGCCCCTGCTTTCTTATTTTTACCTTGTCATCCACCACAACCTCTACCATGTCACGATTCTTGTAGGCTACGATTTTCACACGCGGTCCAAATGTCTGTGTCATAGTCTCCGTATCATGGAAGGTCTCCATCTCCGGCATATCGGCACCAGACAGCTTGCCGCCGCGTTTCAAGGCCGCCACACGTATGCGTCTGGCCAAATCGCTGTCACTGTTAAATGTAAGAGCCTTCCACACCATCACGTTGGTACACTCGAACAGCTTCTGAAGGTATGCCTTCTCAGCCCTGTCTGTCAATATCTGCTTTTTCATATCCGCATCTATTTTATGTTATCAATCAAACGTTGAAATCTCTTTCTCAAATGCTGTTTTGCTTCCAGTTTTAAAGTATGGGCAAGATTGGTAGAGGAACTGGTACTATGTTGGCGTAATCCTCCCACTAACAATTCATCCTCAAACTCCTTTACTTTACCCTCCAGGTAGGAAAGCACTTCGCGAAGACTGTCTGTTTTGATTTCCCTTTGGAGTTCCCGATAATAGAATAATTCTACCTGAATCTTATACATGTCTTCTGAATACCAACGAAAGAAATACTCATAATCCTCGTTCATGCTTTTTGTGTGCTGGTCAGCTTGTAACACAAGGACATCTATCCAACTTCTGACTTGCATTGCTACAAATCCGAGCTTATCTTTTAATTCTTTTGCCATATCGTTGTTTTATATTAGTTCAATACATTCTTCCGGCACACATATCAGCGTCCACACGTTGCCGTCCTTCACATAATCCACATCATACTGCACGTCAAAGGTGCAGCAGTTGTAATCCCAGCCTTTTATTACACCGGTCACGGTTTCGCCGTTGGCTTTGGTAACCTGTACCTCCTGTCCCTTCTCGAATTTAGCCTTCATATCACTTGCCTTCCACTTCGTTAATAATGGGCTTCAGACTACATCCGTAGCAGTTCATCAGCCTTTGTACCATTCTTTTCACATAACTTTCCGGTGCTGTAAATACGATACCGTCCTCCTCGTTGTAGCCGAAACTGATACCGTCCATTATGAGCAACATGGCCACCTTGTGTTTCACGCTCTGAGTCTGCCATACTTTGATTTCTTCGTTCATATTCTTTAATTTCTAAAATTCGTTAATCTCAGGCCAATTTCGTATATTTGGCCGCTGTTAATATCTTTAACACGCTGCAAATATATAGAATAAATTCAATACAGCAAACTTTTTATGGAAGAAAATCAATACACAGAGAATAGTTTTATAGAAAGACTTCAATATTATATGCAAGAAAAGGGCATTAACGACAACCAGATGACCGTTAATGCTGGTCTTTCAGTTGGTCTTATAGGAAAAGCCAAAGGTTCAAACAAAGGAATGAATGCCGCCAATATAGAAAAAATTCTATTAGCATATCCTGATCTAAATCCTGATTGGTTATTGACTGGACGAGGTAAAATGTGTAAGATGCAAGAAGAATCTTCCCCACAGCCTAAAGACACACTGCCTATCGCTCATCAGACATCAGAAAACAACCAGGAAGGCATCCCTCTTATACCATTAAGCGCAATGGCAGGAGCATTTACAGAGGAAACCGCTGTCATGGAGTTTGAATGTGAACGATATGTGATACCTGCCTTCAAAGGTGCAGACTTTTTGATACAGGTAAAGGGAGATTCCATGCAGCCAACATATTATTCCGGGGATCTTGTAGCTTGCCAACGGGTTACGTTAAACGACATATTCTTCCAATGGAACAAAGCCTACGTTTTAGATACAAAGCAAGGGCCACTCATTAAGCGTATCATGCCCGGATCTGACGAGAATCACATAAGAATCGTCTCTGACAATACCAATTACCCACCATTCGAACTATCAAAAGACCAATTCAATGGTGTGGCACTTGTACGAGGTATTGTACGCCTTGAATAGTAAAAACATCCATCACGCACGCACATAACAAGATATTTAAGAAGATAAAACGACATAAAGCACTGTAAATAGGCATATTATCTTTTATATAATAAGGTGTAATCGGTTTATAAAATGGCATTTACCCCACGATAAAGAAAACAAAATAGCCAAAAACAAAGGTTTTACATCCAGTTACATATTTTTTTCGAGGGTCTGAAATTTGGAAAATGTAACCCTAAATGTAACCCTAAACTTTATAAAAATGTAACCCTAAAGTGTAACCCTTATTGTAACCCTAAACCAAAATAACGACACGTAAAGGCATAAAAAAGGGGAGCGCGACACGCCTCCCCTACTCTATTCCTGTCAATCGCCCATAAAAGGCTGTTTTCGGGCTGTTTCAGCCATTATCTTCTTTACTCTTACGACTTCCACGTATAAGCGTAGATTGCTTGATTATAGCGGTTTTAGTGGTTACTGTGCCGTTTCCTGACAGCCCGGCATGTAACAAATAACTCTTTTTCACTCCCACTTCTTCCTCCGTCAGCACGTCATATACGGCTGTAATACTCGCAAAATAGTAATCTCGCCGTTTTCCTATCAAATGAACATGTATAACTTTTGCCATTTACCTTATAATTTATACCGCAAATATACCAAATAATCATTATATGGAATAATTTTATATATTGCTTTATTAGAAACACCATAAAAAAACAGCCGAATCACGGCTGCCGCAACATCATTCAATACCCCCTCATATTCCCCCATTAATCAAAGAGCATGTAAAGCAAACACTTCAATGTAAGCCTCAGTGTAAAGCCCGGTGTAAGCCAAACGTAAAGCGATGTAAACGCTTCGTTTTTATATGCCCTTTGCGACATTCTCCCGTAACCCTTTGGTTTCAAATAGGTTTACCCATTTTTTCCACCAACCACATTATGCCCTATCGTTTTATGCCCCATACATCCTACAGGCAGGACTTCCATAAGAGAAAAAATATGCCTGCTATATAATGCGCTGGATTCCATAGTATCTCATCATGTAAATCTGGAACTTGTCGGTGACAGGCTCCAGTTCTGTATCTACCATTTCCATGAATGGCCGGATTATACGCTTTTCTTTATGCCGATAGACTTTACGGAAAGGCTGCACGGTGAAATTAAAAAGATTACACTGGAGTTCATCAGAAGGTTCATCAAGTATCACAGGATGATGGATATAACCGATACCCCTTATTTTGAGATGTCGGAAGTCTGTATCGATTATGTGGACTTTGGACAGCTCGATGAGGAAGAGAAAAAGGATTTGTACAGAAAGGAAAAGCTTTTCAGGTCATATGAGAAAGGGAGAATCCACAGGAAACTGTGCCGGATGCACTCCAGGGCTTTCTGTAGGAATCTGGAAGAACATATCCGCAACTGTAATCCTTCCAGCAATAAGGAAAAAAGACTTTTGGAACTGATTACTGAAGGGATGTCCCTGATTGCAAAAGACAGTCCTCATATCTTGAATTATGATTATGACTATGCAAGCGAAAAGGAAAGGGATTTCGAACCGCCACCGCTCGAATATCAGATTCTGCTTACCTATTCCATTACGGATACGGTTACCAAAGACATGGAAAGCTGTTTCAGTACTGACTGTCAGGAAACATATAACCAGACTCCCGTATCATTTACCTTCATCACACCGGAAACTGAAAAACTGTTCAGACCAGAGAATTATCCGGAACGGTTTTCAAAATGGTTTGAGAAATTTGTAGAACATGTTACCTATAATTTATAAACATCATGAATGAACTGACCCAAAACATACAGAAAATGATGGTGCCGAAAGCTGCTATCATAGCCTACAAGTATGAAGACAGAAGAAATTCTGACACCAGATACTTCATAGAATTGCGTCCCATCGGGAAAAGCGGACAGATGGGGGCAGGTATCCCCGTCACATACGAATTCATGAATACCCTGCTGGAATCCTATACGGAGGAAATGAGCGGAATACCGGCAGGCAGAATCCCCGAAAACATGCTGGCCTGCAATCCGAGAAAAGGACAAGAAGAATATATCTGGTACAATCCGCCCGGAAAGAGACAGATGTTCTTTCACAAGGATCTCAATATACAGGACGGCATATTCAATCTGCCGGGGATTATCTACCATGTAAAAAACGGAAGCATGGACGTATTCGCCTTCAAGGGAAAACGTCCGGTGGAGACGACTCCGCTGTTCCGTGCCCCGTTCTTCAACGTGACCGGATCAAGTGTCTGCCTTGGCAGCAGTTCTTTGGAAAAGCCACAGAACCCGACTTTCCTTTCCCTGCTGGAATACTGGGAAAAACGGTTCTGGCTGACTGAATTCTCCCATCTTGGAGGAAATGTCAATCCTACCGTTTCAAATCTTGTCATCGTCACCGAGAACATAAGAAACAATCCGTTCGATATGAACGAACTCAAGCCCATGAATAAAAAACTTAAAGACATACTTCCATGAAAAAAATACATTTTACCGACCGCTACCTGCTCAATCCGCGTCATCCGGTAACAGTATTCGTCATCGGAGCCGGAGGTACAGGCTCACAAGTGATAACCAATCTGGCACGTATGAGCATGGCACTTCAAGCATTGGGCCATCCGGGACTGCATGTCACCGTATTCGATCCCGACACGGTAAGCCAGGCCAATATAGGACGCCAGCTTTTCAGTGAAACAGAACTGGGACTGAACAAAGCCGTATCACTAGTCACACGCATCAACCGTTTCTTCGGATACGCATGGACTGCCGAACCGCAATGTTTTCCTACCAGGAATTTTTCTGAAGACAGCACAGCAAATATCATCATAACCTGTACGGACAATATACGTTCACGTCTTACGCTTTGGAAGTTCCTGAAGAAAGTCCGCAAAGAAAACTTCAGTGACCATTCGGCTCCCATATACTGGATGGATTTCGGGAACAGCCAGACAAAAGGACAGGTCATCATCGGGACGGTACGTGAGAAAGTTCTCCAACCTTCTTCACAGGAATATATTCCCATGCCTAAAATGAATGTCATCACCGAGGAAGTGGACTATGCAAAAATCAAGGAAAAGGAATCGGGGCCGAGCTGTTCACTGGCGGAAGCTTTGGAAAAACAGGATCTGTTCATCAACTCCACACTGGCACATATCGGATGTGATCTGCTCTGGAAAATGTTCAAGGAAGGAAAAACACTGTATCGCGGTGTCTATGTCAATCTGGATACATTGAAAATGACCGCAATCCCGGTGTAATGACGGAAGTGACCGTATCATCTTTCCATCAGAATACGGTCACTTATTCTATTTGCTACTTATTATTTACTACATTCTTACCACGCTGGAGCAGGAAACTCTGTATCTCTGAGGCGAGATAGAATGATTTCCCGTTCTTTTCCACCGAGTAATATTTAATCTTGCCCTCTTGCCTGTAACGTGCCAAAGTTCTTTGTGACACACCAAGGAGTTCTGCCAGATCCACATTATCAAGCAGCCTGTCCCCGTTCATACATTCTTTCAAACGGTTCATCTGGTCCAGTCTCTTTTCAATGCGGGCAAATCCCTCTACCATTGTACCTATCAGTTTTTCGAGTATCTCATTATCTATATATGACATAATTACAATGTTATTAAGTGAATAAATCGATACTCCCGTTGTGCGCACTCAAGAGTATATACTCATAATAGTGAGAATAACATGCCAAACAGATAAAGAAAACAAAAGCATTTTGTATACACCTGTTAATCAGACATATAGATTATCATCTTGATTTTCTGCTGTAAACCGAAAGTGTAAACCATTTAAAGCATGGCTATTACCAAGTTTACATTTCTATAACGACTACTTATTATACTTTAAAACTAATCTTATAAAAGAGGTTTACCAATAGCTTTATATACCCCTCCTACTCATTTAGCTTTAATATACTTTACAAAATAGGCTTTATATTTCATGCATCAAAGTATGAAATATAAAGCCTGACTTTTTACTGAAAACAGTTTAAGAATGGATTAGTAGTTAAATTTTCATCCTATTTCAATATATTTACCAGGATCAAATCCATTCTCTAAATGCTCGTTTTGAAAAATATATCCCATCTGATTGGACAGTAATTTAGTACCACCAATCTCTGAGTCAATATTTGTATGTGAATGTCCATATATCCATGCATCAATCCGGTTATCACAGATCAAATTTCCATATTCACTTGCAAAGGCACTATTCAGTACAGAACCTTTATGATAAGGTGCCACAACCTGAAAGGTAGGCAAATGATGTGTTACAACAATGATATGTCTTGCCTTACTTTCCATGATACTTTTCCGGATAAAACTGATACAAACTTCGTGCATCTCATTATACTCTTCTGTCTGGAGTAATTTCCCATTATATTTTATCTGCCGGAAATCGTTCATGCCTTTCCACACGAAATACTCATCGCTCGGACTGATTAGCGACCATAGCGTACTTAAAACAAAATCGGTATCGTCTATACTTACGACCTGATTTTGATAATATCCCACGTTTTTACGTAACATCCATTTCCATTGTAAACCACGCTCCATTACATCCGAATAATTATAATACTCATGGTTACCTGGAACAATCAAGACTTGCCTATAGTTCTCAGATGCCCATTTCCAAAACTTTGCCCGTGGGGCAATCTTATCCTTCAGATAGAATATATCACCGGCTAATACCAGAACCTCACCAGTTACTGGTATCTCATTCTGTTTCAGAAACATGCTATTCTCATGAAACTCCAGGTGCAGATCACTCATGTATTGTATCTTCATCTTACTGTTCTCCTTTCCTTGATTGTTCAATCTGTTTCCCGATAATTGTCTTCACCTGCGCAAATGAGACCGGAGTGAAATCGTTGTTGTCCACTCCGACATCATATTGTGTAGGAAGAAGCATACTCAGCCGAGGTGCATCCTTTCCGGTATTGTTTCTACTGGTATGCACGTGTCCGAAAAGCTGCCAGGTGCCATTGTATGAGCCGCCATAGCAAAGGAACGGACAATGATTCAGATAAATCTTCTGCTTATCGACCTCGATATACATCTGCATTGCTATATGCTCGAAGTATTTTGTGTAATTCTGCCTCAGGTTCTTGATGTCGTGGTTGCCGGAAATAAGGTATATTTTCCCGTTCAGCCTGTTCAGTACATTTATCCATTCGGCAGAACCTCCCAAACAGAAATCGCCCAAGTGAAACACGATATCCTCCGGGCCGACCATGCGGTTCCAGTTGGAAATCATCGTTTCATTCATGTGCGATACATCCTTGAAAGGCCTGTTGCAGAACCTGATGATATTGGTGTGGTTGAAGTGGGTGTCGGATGTAAAGAACACCCTGCTTCCGTCAAATTTATAATTCATAATCTTTTTATTCATGCGCATCACTGCGCGGTTAATAATACGTTACAATTCTGCCCGTGGACGGAATTGACGAGAAGAGCGCATCGTGCGAACGTCACCAGCAGGCACATAATAAAAACCGTCGAAAAGTTTGGTAAGGACTTTCCGACGGTTTTCATTTATCATTTCAACGGGATACCAGCATCATCGTATCCCCAATCGTTTATCAAACGTTAGTCGGAAAATATCTCCAAAAGTATAGAATGCTCCAATGCCCGAAATATGGATATACGACATTCTCTCAAGGCATTTTATGCCTCGATCTGATACGATGTTCCAGTTGTTCATTCTTCTTTGCAGCATTGTAAACTTTATATTTTTATTCAATTGATGAGGCAAAATTACGTATTTTCTTGAGAAACAGCAATTTTTTTAGAGAAAAGCCGATATGAAGCAGACTACGGGCCATAGTGCAAAAGTGTAAATGCGAACGCATATTCAGTTATGCAAATTATTACTTGCAATTGACATCTCGAAATACATGTTTACACAAGATTTTAAAATTAAAAGTTTAACGAACTATTGCTATATTACTCTCCTCTTAAATTCCTTAATATTTTTAACGTCATTATTATAAACAATAAACATTATAACTATTCTACAAACTGACAATTAAGCTTTATGCCTGAAATGGAATACACATTTTATATATTGATTATCAAATTCACGTCTGGGAACATAAACATCTCTAATATCCCAAGAAGGTTCTTGTTTTATACATATAACTTTTGCCAGTTTTTCATTCCATAGAGAATTTCTATATCCATATTGAGCTATTAATAATATTGCATAAGCCATAATAGAATTAATGGCCATTTTTAAATTTGCTGATGTAAAATTATTCTCCCTATCGTGTTTTATCTGATTATAAGCTGTATACCACTCTAAACTTTTAGTTGGCTCCTTAATATCCCATTTTAGAAAAGGAGAAAAATTTCCAAGTAATGCATATCGATTAAAAGATAAAGTATATTCTACAAGCCTTAAAGGATTCAGCAGCTGGATATAATCATTTGTATTAAAGAACAATCCTTTTTTTGTCATCATATTCTTTTCAAGAATATTTTTCATCATTGAATCTACTTCAGAACACGCTAATATTATAATATTTCTAATTTCATGCCCATAAACATCCCAATTATCAGGATGTGGTGCAACAACCTTAAAAACTGAATATAAATCATCTATCAGAATCTCTAGCTGATTTAAACGATTATAATATTCCTGATCGTCTATTGCCAAATCTAAATAACAATCACGTCTGGGCTTTTCATCATGTAAATCATCCGCACAATGTCGAATCATTTTATAATTTAACAATGGACGATAAATCTGGTTATATGTTTCTCCACAATTCAAATCTAATTTTATAAGTTCTTTCTTTATATCTTTTAAGTCACCTATTAATCCATATCTTGGACAAGATAAATCAAGGAAATTATATATTTCTATATCATCAATAGAATCAATAAGTTCTAACTCTTTTCCCTGATATAAAACAAATGGAGATTCATATTCATCGTCATCTTCACTACAACATGAAATTATGATTTTATTATCTCTACATTCAAAAATAGCCTTTATTGTTTGATACTTAATACCGTCTATTATATTATAATTTGTATAAACATAAAAACCTTCTTGTAAATTCATAGTATCACATTTAAAATATAATTACAACAAAAATATTTATTAATTCATAAGTTGGTTATACCTGCTTCATTAGTATATTATTATTCACTAACTTTTTTAATCGCTTTATAAATCTCACTATAAGAATCTCTACACTTATATTTTTCGGCTAGTTCACATGCCTTATCCATTTTTGAGCCTGCAAGCATTTCTTTAACCTATTTATCCTTCTCAAGGTATTTTCGAGTTTTATCGTATGTTGGCAGATATTGCTTTAACGCTCTTTCTGTTGCTGCTGAATCTTGAAAATATCGACACGTATCTTCAAAATGTAGTAAAAACCAATATTCTATTGACTGTAAACTATCACAGAGAATCACATTGGGATTATTTTCATATTTCTTTTTGAGCGACACCATTTTTTTATTTTCCGCATCAGAACGCCTGCTAACATCTGCATCAAAAACACATATTACAAAGACATCTTCATCTAGAAGTTCCTTTATCTTCTTATCTATTTTCTCAATACTATTGTTTTCAAATAAACGAGGAGAAATAGAATATCTATAACCAAGTATTTTTTTCAAATGACTGAAATAGAATAATTCAGTCAAACCCTCACCAACGATATGAATAACCTGTCTGGTCGCTGTATTTTTTCTTGCTTTTCTCATAAAAGTACATGATTATAGATTAGGAACTGCACCGAATTTACCAAATTTATATGCCTTTTGGAGAGAACTGATCCTATTCAATCCTTTGAAATCTGTTAGAGGATACAGCACACTTGATCCATCTGGATTCTTTTCAGTAAACCAGACATTATCTTTCCTAAGCAAATCTTCTTCTCCTAATAGTCCATCATAATGTGTAGTGAGCAACAACTGGGCTTGCTCTGATTCTTTTAGAAAACGTTCAATAATATGTTCTATCAATTTCGGATGAAGAGAATATTCGATATCGTCAACAGCAAGAAAAGCATCATTTTCAAGAATCTTTTGCACTTGAGCAGCCAGGCCAAACGTACGGATAGTACCGTCCGATTCAAACAGTTCCGGGAACTCATAATAATCATTGTTACCATCATCAGATGAAACCTTATGCTGATACATAGTATAATTAATCGAACCCTTATGTGTTTCCTGTTCTTTGGAAGTAATATTTGAAATATTGAAATCAGCTTCCTGTAGATATCTCAAAATATAATCTTTTGCAGACTCATTCTTGATTGATTCTTCGGCATAACGACTTAAAGATGATGCAGGCACAATTGCCGGCATAACCTGATTGGTTAGATACTGAAGAGCTGCCTCTAATTCTACAATATGTGTATTTACCTGCATATAAGCAGCAAAAACTGACATGTTATGCAAACACTTCAATGTTATTTCCTCTTTGATAGATTGCGACATTTTGATCTTCTGTCCAAATTTAATAACTGATACGTTATTCTCAGTATTTCTTTCAAATATAGTAGCAGGCTGTTGACTTGGATAATAGATTAGACTTTCCTTTGCTACGTGCCATCTGTCTAAAGCTACAGAATAGACATAACGAACTGCTTTTTCCTCATTCTTCAAGTAGAACGAAATCGAATATTCAGATAACTGCCTCGAACTTGTTTTATTCAGGAGAAACGGGACTATTTGAATTTGTTCTGCCTTATTAAGTGGGGTATAAGTAATGAATGACTTGATAAAATCACAAACTTTAATAATATTACTCTTACCCGAAGCATTTGCTCCATAAATGACAGCCACTTTCAATAATCTCACATCGCCCCCCAATTCGACAACATGATATGACTCCATATCCTTACTTCTATCAGCTTCAAAACTTAATATAGCCTCGTCTATGAATGAGAACATATTCTTAAATCTAATTTCTGCTATCATATAATCTGTTTTTCCACAAAAATATAACTAAATATCTATATTTATAAATTAGATTTCAATATTTACATCATTCACGTAAATATTGAAAACTAGAATCCATCTTATCGAATTCATTATAACAGTAGGCTATATAATCAAAATGATACTTTTCCCAATAAAACCGATACAAAGTTCGTGCATCTCATTATATTCTTCTGTTTGGAGCAATCTCCCATTATATTTTATCTGCCGGAAATTGTTCATGCATTTCCATATAAATACTCATCACTCGAATTGACTCGCGACCATAGCATACTTAAAATAAAATCAGTATCGTATATACTTACAACCTAATTTTGATACTATCCCATATTTTTACGTAACATCCACCTCCATTGTAAACCACACTTCATTACATTCGAATAATTATAATACTCATGGTTACCGGAAACAATCAAGACTTACCTATAGTTCTCAGATGCCTATTTCCAAAACTTTGCCCGTAGGGTAATCTTATCCTTCAGATAGAATATATTACCAGTTAATACCAGGACCTCACCAGCTACTGGTATTTCATTCTGTTTCAGAAATATGCTATTCTTCTGAAATTCTAGCTGCAAATCACTCATACATTGTATTCTCATTATACTTTTTTAAATATTTCAGATAGTTCTAATATTTATATTTTTGAAATTAAACCCTAATAAATATCTATGGAATATTTTTATGGTATCACTCTCGCTACCATTGTTTCCTTTCCATGTTTCTTATCCACTCGCAAAGAACAAGATTTTTCTTCCAATTGATGACTAATCCAAGCTCTATCAATAATTGGACAAAACCGTAATGCCTTAGATAAAACCATATATAAATCTTCCCATGCTACAGTATTTAATGAAATGAAATGATAAGATTCCCCACTATTCAAAATATAACCGGGATTAATTTCAAGAAGATTACAAACATTTTCTACAATATCAAGGTTTACGTCTGATACTGGTATATGAAAATCCAACATAGGTATATGGTTAACTTGTTTATCTTTCATTAATACAGAGGAACATACTGCTATCCGTTTATCAGAATTATGTAATAATGGACTAAATAAAATCTCTTCAGCTTTTACATAAAACAATGAACTAATATGATTATGTCGTAATGCTGTTTTTAATATATCACTAGAGTAATTCTGATTATTAAAAGTTGTAACCATTATAGAGTCCCAAAATGGTAACTTTAGCCAATCACGAACTTTCATTGCTCTATCAAAATGATTTTGATCTTTATTATTCCATTCACACAGTTGCTCTTGAATTAGTATTTGTGAAGGAAATGTATGAAAGGAAAATGATTCTATATTTTTATTGTGCTCACCAATAATATTTAAAACTTCTAAAGTATTCATAGCATATAATCTTTATGAGGTCGTATAGCTTCTTCAATATGTCTGAACAAAGAATAATCAAAATTTTGATATCTATTTGCAGCTGAGACTTTTTTATCTGAAATTAACACATTTGAAATATTATATGTTTTTCTTGTATCACAAGGAATGGGTGCAGTAACACCATTTACAACTAAAATTTGTAGTTTATAAATTCCATGCCTATAAGCATAAACACATCTAGTATTTCCTTCAATAATATATAATTTCCCATTATGTCTTTCAGCAACAGGTGGCCCAATTAAAGATTCTTTCTCATTAAAATAGAATGATGCGGCGCTAAAGGGGGGGATATTTTGATTTTTATACAATTCGTACATTTTATCTATTTGTTTGTATTTTAGAGCTCGTATATACGGATTCATAAAATGCAGTTCGTTTAAATTTACAACTTCAAATTTAAAATCAGCGTTTTCGTAAATACTTTCCGTACGAAGCCTTTCTATAATTCTATTTGGATCAATCGGTCTTATTGCAATTTTACAGGGCCTGCATGTTACCTCTATATCTTTCTTTATTTTTAAGACCAATTCTTTCATAAGAACACTATCAATAATTCCACTATAATAATTAGCCCTGAAGTTTTCGTTTGCATCATTAAAGATAATTCCTTTCCAAACATCTTTCTTTTCTAAAAAGAAATATCCAGTTATAGTTATTAAGTCAATTTCTTTCAAATTACATCCCATGGCTTTTAGCATTCGTCTTCTAGCCATTTCTTCCTCTTTATATTGTTCTTCAATTAAAGAAGATACAATAATAGTTATTTTGGATTTGGATGCTATCCATCTTACCAATGAAAGAAATAGTTCCCAACACCATATTGTATTTTTACAACTTACGTAGATTTCTTTATGTTTTTCTAAACTAATATACGATACCAATGACCGCATTTGTTCTTTATTTTCCAATATACGTATCGAGCGTGGATTTTCTGAAAAAAAAGTAAGTTCGTCATCAAGGAAACAATCCATTGCTTCCTCTCCACTACGTATTAATCTATTGATAATATCTTTATTAATAAGCTTAAAATCAACAGAACTTACATCTTCGACTTTAATAGAGACATCAAATGATTCTATATTAAGATTTTGTTGTATACTACAAGCACCTTCAATAACCGTATTTACAAGTGAAGTAACATAATCTTTAAAAGAAGATATTTTTTTTAAAGATTCATCAGAATCCAACTTAAAATTTAAGATTCTATTATAGTGTGGTTCTTTAGCAAAAATGAAACTCGGAAGATTGCTCAAAATACCACCATCTACATATTTATTATCTATAGGCCTAAAAAAAATAGGAATACAGCAAGAGCAACTAACAGCTTTGGCTACTGACTCATTCGGAGTGTTTTCTTTATTCCAAATTTTCACATTATGCTTTTCTAAATCAGCACATACTATATGTAGATTTGGTATTAAATCTTTGAATAGAACCGGACGAGTTAAACCTGTTAAATGCCTTATATGTGAATCAACAAAATTTTCTATTGAATCTGCGTTAAAAATACCATATTTTTTTAATAAACTATCAATTGAACCGTATTCAACGTACTGCTTATATGGCTTGGGCAACGCTATTTTATAAAAAAACTTATTTAGCCAAAATGGAGAGTCGTAATTTGAAATAAACTGTTTGAAATCTAAATTTTGAACTATTTCTTCTAGATATTCTGGTTTTGCTCCACTGGCTATTAAAGCAGCAATAATTGATCCAGCAGAAGTTCCAGCTAATTCTGAAAAGAAAACTCCACGTTCATGCGCTTTTTTATATGCACCTATATAAGCTATGGCTTTACATCCTCCTCCTTGAAAAACCCCTTTACAGCTAGTAAAATATTTTGTATATTTATTCAAATCCATCTTTTAATATTCTTTTTAAATTTATGATATAAAATAAAGTCAAAACATATTCACCTATCATTACATCGATGTGCGATTTCCTATCATTAATCTTCTCCACTCTGTTTTTCTTTTTACAAATTCAGAATACTCATTATTATTGTTATTCATTGTATCAACAAGATATTGAGCCATCTCATGCATCTGAGTTGCAAATAATACAGGTATCCCATTCTTGTCTGTATCATAATGGGCTAGACTATGTTTTATACCTATTTCCATATGTTCAAATGCAATACCTGGATTTAAGCCTCCGCAAACAATAGAATTTCCCAAAAATTTCAGCTTTTTACTCCGTTTTTCAACGGACTCAAATCTTAGAATCTCTAGATCTTTGTCTGGATTATTAAGGTAGCAGTAATATAACCATATCTCAAAACATGGATTACTTACTATCCATTTACCTTGCTGATTTTCCGAATTATTCTTAAATATCTTTTCTAACTGATTATAAAATTCATCTACATCAGAAAGAAGAAAAACTTTATCATTACTCGCTAAATGATAGTCCTGACTATTTATTTTAAACTCCCCGACAGACTGAATCTGCTCCCATTTATCTTGCATCTGATATGGTTGCAAACCTTGTCCTTTCTCAGACATAAAAGCAACTCTCAATGAGTGAAGTTCTCGTTGCTTAATCAGTTCACGTAGGAAATCTTTCTCCCTTTTCTCGCCACCAGAAATTACAAATACAAGGTTAGTTGAAAGAAAACCTTCTGTTTTTTGATATGCAAGTGACACTTTTAAGTCTTCAGGATTTTCACATTCTTCTACACCCTCTATTTTAGAGTTTATAATAGGTTCTGCCGGAATTATTTCTGGTCCTCCCTTAGAATATGTTAATTTAGATAAATCCATATTTCAACAGTATATTACATATTCAGCTCACCAATAAATGGAATAGCACCATACCTACCCTCCATATAACCATTTTCTATATTGATTGTATTATGTATCTTAAAGTCATTCAAAGAATACATATAGCTACATCCATTATTTTTCTCAACCATCCATACTTCATCTGTCCGCATAAAATCCTGATTAAGCAAGCAAGTTTGGTGAGTTGTAAAAATCAACTGTCCATTGGTATCTTGCACAGAAAAATAACGAACTAACTCACGAACCAGATGAGGATGTATACTGTGATCAAGTTCATCAATTACTACTGTTTTACCTGATTTCATAGCATCATAAAGTGCAGGTACTAGCGATAATAAGCGAACTGTGCCATCTGACTGTGCCTGAATATCCATTTCTTTTGAAAAGCCATTCTCTCCAAACTGTCGAAACATCATCTGACTTATCTTTTGGACTCCATCTTCAACGCTTATAGCTCTTGTATTTCTAAAATCTACAACCTCAGACAATACCCCAGAACGCATTTCCTTCAGTTTATCCATTGGCAAATTGCTGATATCGTGAGTGCTCATCCAATCCTCAAAATTTTCGGTTTCAACCTTTACTTCATCAATTCCCAAATCTATAACTCTAAAAAGTTCTAAAGCAAATTGATTAATTTCATAATTACTCTTGAAAATTCCTATTAAAGCTGGATTGAATGAGTGCAAACCGATGATTGTAAGTTCATCCTCAAACCATTTGTGCGCAATACCAATATTCGGATCCGTTAATACCGGCATATCATTGTTTATAGTTAACAAACTAGCAAATGGATTCTTTTCTATCCACCCCAACACCATATTATTAACCTCGTCAGAAGGAGTAACAGCATATTCTACTTTTCCCAGTCTGCGTGTAAAGACATTTCGATTTTCTTCAGTTCCTAAACCTGAAATTTGTAAAGTCTCGAAAATTATCCCTGTATTTATAACTTCCACAGAATATATGAAAGGTATGCCTGATTTTGTAACGAACTCTATTGTCAACTCCAAAGGTTCAGCACCTGCATTTTCTTTCAAAGCAAAGATATATCTTCCTATGCTTTCCTTATCTAGAAAATTCTTATTCAGAGCAATAGCCTTCAAGAAATTTATTCCTTTAAGCAAATTTGATTTTCCTGCCCCGTTGGCCCCATAAACTGCTGCCATTTTCAGAACAGGAAGTTTTTCATTAATCATAGTGATATGTTTTGATAAGGAAGTCCTTTTCATGTTTGGAAACATATCAAATTGAACTTCATTGTTAAAAGAAAGAAAATTCTTCAATACAACACGGAGTATCATAAATTTATATTTGGATATTAAACAGTCTATCAATAATATAATCAGTCACATTGCAAATATATGAAAATTATTTTATACGTGAAAAATTCACGTGAATTTTTCACCCAAAAAACATTACAATCTAAAAAACTCACATTATTTTTATACAAACATTCTTAATTATTACCTCTATTAAACCACTTACAAAACCTAATTGACTTTAAATCAAAAGAATATGTATAATACGAAATCGATACAAATCAACATCTATCTTCATATTATCTCACTTCACAAAGATTTAAAGACAACCCGAAAATATATATTCTATTTGCATAATATTGCACACCATTGATGAATATGCTACATCACTAAAAAAGGGGTAAAAATACCTCGTTCTTGTAACTTATTTGCTGGAAAACTTTGAAATTCAACAAAATACAATTACCTTTGTCTTACAAAAAGAATGTGACAACATGTAACTTATTAATAATCAATGAGTTACAACGACTAAAAATGACAAAAAATTAGACTTCTGTACCTTTTAGAGCTCCAAATATTTGATAATCAGAGACTTGCGATTACTGCATCGGAAAATGATAATGTAGTAGAATTTAGAATATCAAATTCCAACTACTCTTAGTATTTTTAGTATACAAAAAAGGAAAGAGTAATGTCATCACAAAGTTCTGATATAAAAGAAATAATGGAACAAATTATCCAGTTTACTAAAGATAGAGACTGGGATCAGTTCCACAACGGAAAAGATTTGGCACTGGCTTTGTCTATTGAAGCTTCAGAATTAAACGAAGCGTTTTTATGGAAACAGCCAGAAGAGGTAAACGTTGATAAAATTAAAGAAGAATTAGCCGATATTATGAATTATGCGTTTCTTATTGCTGATAAATACAAATTAGATATCAAAGAAATCATCTTGTCAAAATTAGCTAAAAACGCAGAAAAATATCCTGTTGACAAATCCAAAGGTAACGCTAAGAAATACACTGAATTATGATTGTATATCACGCCAGTAAAAAAGGATTCATCAATGACGTTTTCAATGGAACTATTGCGGACGATATTGATCACGCTTTCTTGCTTCATTTAGGAAGACATACTTCTCCCAATGAAAAGCTATCATGGAAAAATTCCATGATGCACATGTATAAAGTAATCAATACACCAGATATTCCGGATGCTTCAACAATAGCCATCGAGTATCAAATACCCCTTACGTCCAAGCGTATTGATTTCATTATTTCTGGAGTTGATAATAATCAGCGTTCCAATATTGTCATTATTGAGCTGAAACAATGGGAACAAGCAAAACTGTCCAAAAAATCTGGTATCATACAAACTCATTTTCAACACGGTGAAAGTGAAACAGCACATCCTTCCTATCAGGCCTGGTCGTATGCTTATATGCTTCAAAACTATAATGAAACCATACGCGAACAAAGTATACAACTCATGCCCTGCGCTTTCTTACATAACTATCAGGAAGATCATATCATCTCTAATAAATGCTATGCTGAATACATAGCGAAAGCACCTCTATTCTTAAAATCAGATGCAGGAAAACTACAAGATTTTATTAAGAAATACATCAAGCACGGGTCTAAAGAGGATATTGTATATCTCATCGATAAGGGTAAATTACGGCCTTCCAAGCAACTGGCTGACGCTCTAAACTCCATATTACATGGAAATAGAGAGTTTGTATTATTGGATGATCAAAAGGTTGTATACGAAACTGCGTTAAATTTGGCAAGAGAAGCCGCAAAAGGACCCAAACATGTTTTTATTGTAGAGGGTGGACCTAGCACAGGGAAAAGCGTTGTAGCTGTAAATCTATTAGTTGAATTGACTAAAGAAGGTGTTGTAGCTCAATATGTATCTAAAAACGCAGCACCACGTAATGTATATACAGCTAAATTATCAGGGAGCTTTAAAAAAAGCTACATTAACAACCTGCTTGTAGGTAGCGGCAGTTTTATAGATACCCCACAGAAAACTTTTGGAGCTTTAATTGTGGATGAAGCCCACAGGCTGAATATGAAAAGTGGTCTCTACAGTAATTTAGGCGAAAATCAGATTCTTGAAATTATACAAGCTGCTCGTTTTTCCATATTTTTTGTTGATGACCGTCAAAGAGTACATATCAAAGATATAGGCTCCAAAGCTGCCATACAAAAATTTGCAGAATCGTGCGGAGCCATTGTACACACTGCTAAATTAAGTTCTCAATTCCGATGCAATGGTTCAGACGGTTACTTAAGTTGGCTCGATAACACTTTGCAGATTAAGGGAACAGCCAATATTCGGTTGTCTGCTGAAGATTACGATTTCAAAATTTTCTCAGATCCAAACCAATTATTTGAGACTATCAAAGAAAAAAATAAAATCAACAACAAAGCACGTGTTGTAGCTGGATACTGCTGGGATTGGAACAGTAAGAAAAACCCCAATGACTATGACATTGTCTTGCCAGAATTTCATTTCAAGAAACGATGGAATCTGAATACAGATAAAAATTTATGGATTATAGGTGATAAATCTATCGAGGAAATAGGTTGCATACATACGTGCCAAGGATTGGAACTGGATTACATAGGAGTCATTATTGGTCCAGACCTGCGTTATGAAAACGGACAGATTATTACTGATGTCATTCAACGTTCTGGTAACGACCAGTCTGTTAAAGGGATCAAGTCGCTCATTGCACACAATAAAAGTAAAGCTCTGCAAGATGCCGATGAGATTATTAAAAACACATACCGTACTTTACTTACAAGAGGTATGAAAGGCTGTTATGTGTATTGTTGTGATAAAGCATTGGCTGAATATCTTGCAGCCCAATTGGAACCTCAACATGAGTCTGTTCCTGAATTGAGAATAGAGCCAGAAGTCAATGACGAAGTGAAATATATTGATTTTCTGCCTTTATATTCCATACGGGCTGCATGTGGATATTTTGGGGAAGGAGAAATAGTTGATGAAACCGGTTGGATGAAAGTTGAAGGAATGGGAAAACTTAACCGGAATATGTTTATCGTACAGGCTGTAGGACATTCTATGGAACCACTCATTCACAATGGAGATTATTGTGTCTTTAGAGCGAATCCAGCAGGTAGCCGACAAGGGAAAATTGTACTTGCAGAACACCATAATTACTATGATCCTGACTATACTGGCAGTTATTCTATCAAAACATATACTAGTAAGAAATCATTTGATGCAGAAGGGAATTGGGCTCATGAAGAGATTGTTCTCCAGCCCAAAAATACCAATTACTCACCTATCATTATTGAGGAGGAAAATGCAGATGAGTTCCGAATTGTAGGAGAGTTCATAGGTATTTTACCGCCTGATAAGATATAAAAACAAAGAGAACCAAACCTAAACTGTAAGACTGCAAGTAACAAAGAAACAGAAAAGTAAGACAGTGGCTAGTTTGTTCTTATATCAGGATTCCGTTTTCAAAAATAAGCATGCTTGGTTTTCTTGTCTTCAATCATATATTTTTCCTGTTGCAAATTTCTTGCAAAAATCATCTGCCATACAATAAATCTCTGTAATTTTAGACTCTGCGAACATAGTAGTAATCGTTTAAATGTTATAATTGGACACTATAAATTTAATACTTTTACTACCATGTTCATATTTTTCAATAGATTATATTTATTCTTATATCAAACTCACGTTAACTTATTGTTTCCATTTTCTTTATCTAAAGTATAGAGTATAAGCTACATAAGAACTTACAACTTATTTTATTTAAGAAAAATTGTTGTATCTAAACTTTGTTGTTTCATTAGCAACTTTTCTAAACCAAAATACATCATTATTCTGATAATCCAGATTTTTCATTAAAAAATAATACCATGAAAAGGCTGATTATTTTGTGTATTTATCCAATTTCTTTATAAAGTCTTCATGGAGCTTACTTTTTACCTCTTCATCTGCCTGTTTTATACTTATTAAATCATATTTCCTTCCAGTTTCCTTTTCAATAAAAGAATTGATTGCCATAAATTTCCAATTTGGTATAAAATTGGCGGCACTGTGCTTGAAGAGTGCAGCACTTGTCTCAGGAGCATATGCTATGCACTTTACAGGTGCATACCTATTAATCATCTTTTCCGTATCGTCACATACACGCTGCATAATAGTCTCATCATTCAGCATTTTTCGAATAAATTCAGAGCATTCCATCTCAGTCATTTCTTTAGGGGACTTCTATAAATTAAATCCCTGATTAT
>CDZD01015906.1_pt1 | contig 48232 bp, 62 predicted proteins | sample 554771 | NCBI WGS metagenome assembly CDZD01 (sample SAMEA3182069, study PRJEB8094) | gut metagenome | biome: human; feature: gut; material: Stool; isolation source: human stools | place: Canada | collected 2011-11-08
ATTTTTCATATAAAAAATATAGAGTAGAAAAAGATTATCAAATATTAAAAATGAAATTAGAAAATGAAATAAAGCGAAAAGAAGAAAGATTTGAATATATACTTAAATCTACAGATCCATATGATACTGTATCGTCATTATATGCAGATGTGTTATTATATATATATGATGAAAGTATATACTATTTAAAGCATAAAAAGCATCCAGCTATTGTTGAAGCTAAAAACATTTCTGAATTAAAAAAAGAAACAAAAATGTATATAGCTGAATATCGTGAAATGCTATATAAATATGAATTTTTGCTTAAAACATTCCCAGAGTTAAAAAAATATGTTGATGAATATGATACATTAAAATTATTGAGAGGAGATGAAAAATATAGTGAATTTATAAGTAATAGAGATAATGCTATAGATTATTTGAGTGTAGATGAGTGGAAGAAGTTAGGTATTGATGATAGAAATCAATTGGCTCTTGATAGATACAAACTAAGGAAGAAATCAAATTGGGTTATTGGAATAGAATATGAAATGTATATAGATTATTTATTGAGAAAATCTGGATATGTAACTATTCCTAATGGGAGCTTAAGAGGCCTTGAGGATTTAGGGCGTGATATTATTGCATTTAAAACTGATAATAATGGGAATAAGATAGTTTATATCATTCAATGTAAAAATTGGGCGTCAAACAAAGAAATACATGAAAATGTTGTATGCCAGACATTTGGTACGGCTGTTGAATATATGATAAAACATAAAGATGAATTGTTTACAAAAGTTTACCCTGTAATATATACAACTGCGCCTTTATCTGATATGGCAAATGAATTTGCTAAAAGATTGGATGTTTCCATTTACGTAGTTAAAAAAGGAGAATATCCTATGATTAAATGCAATATTAGTAATGATGGAAATAAAATATACCATCTGCCTTTTGATCAGCAGTACTATAGAACTGAAATTAAAAAGTATGGAGAATTTTATGCTTGGACAGTAAAGGAAGCCGTTAATGCAGGATTTAGAAGAGCATTTAAATATAGTGGTAATAAATCAAATTGATATTTATGAAATACCTTTTTTTAATAATGTTTTTGTTCATATCAATATTTAGTTTTGGACAAAATGAGCGTTGGGATAAAGATAATTACATTTATTCAAATTACGAATATGGGTTTTCTTGGACATTACCAAATGAAGTTTCTTGGAAGATAATTACAGGAACCGAAAAGCATACTGTTTTTAAGGCATTTCAGCCAGATACATATATAAATGTTTTTGTAAACGCAAACAAGATTGAAGGGAAAAACAAATCAAAATATGACATATCAGATATTTATAATTATATAATAGAAAAATCAGACAGCATTGATAAAGTAGTAGAAATAAACACTGGGATTAAAACTATTTCTCACAAATTTAAGAAGTGTTTATTTTGCGGTCAAAATGCATATAAGTCATATCAACATACTATGCTAAAAGATGACCGATACGATGATCCGATAGAATTTATATCAACTTCGTATTATTACATATATAAAGGAATTAGTTACGCTGTCACAATAAAGATGCATAAAAACGTATATGATTATGAAGGTGCAAATGATTTTATTAATGAGATTTTTAGAGGATATACAATAGTAAATAAATATTAGATATAAAATATCATGAAAACAGACTGGTATAAAATAGCAAAGGTTGTTATAGCTGTGATAGCATTATTCTTCTTCTATTTATATGTACTAAATGGGAGATACTATATTAACAATGGAGTAATTGTCGATAAGTGGCTTAAGGAAGTTTATCATCCTAATAAATGGATAAGTAAATGACTTATACACACGTGTTTTTCATATACGTGCAAATTTTGTGCAAATCGAAATTTATTAATTAAAAAACCACTGTTTTACAGTTCTTTATATTAAATAAAATACTGCTTTGGGAGCAGGGGGTCGTGGGTTCGAATCCCGCTACCCCGACAAAGAAATAAAAGCCTATCATCTTGATAATTAGCAATTAAGATGGTAGGCTATTTTCATCTTGTAGATTAAAAAAAAGGAAAAACATCTCACTTTTGAGATAAAAAACTTATCCTTTTACGTATCCTTAATTTTTTAATCTATATGGCTACTCTAAAACTAACAATCTTCAAAGCTAAGGTTCTTAAGAATGGCAAACATAAAATCAGAGTCGCCGTTTGCCATAAAACTGAGACTTCTTACATCGTTACCAATGTGATCATTGATAATGAATCTCAATTTAAGAACGGTCAAATAGTCAAGCGGCCAGATGCTTCTATATTAAACATGAAATTAAGGAATCTCCTTAATGAATATCAGGAAAAACTTGACTCTATCAAAAATAAGTCTGTATACTCATGCCAGCAGCTAAAGAATATGCTTATACATAGCAACGCGGAGCAAGACAATACTACCTTCCAAAGTGTATGTATAAGCTACGAAAAGGAACTAAAAGAAAATGGAAGCTATAAGTATGCTGAAATGCTAGAAAGAAACAGACGGTATTTTACGGAGTTCACAAAAGGGGATTTCATGTTAGCCGACATCACTCCAGAAATCATAGAAGGATATTCCAGATTTCTTCGGAAGACCAAAATGGTTGGAGAATCCACAAATGGAATCATGATGAGGAATACCAAGACTGTCATTAATCGTGGAGTAAAGAAACGAATAGTAAAGTATGAAATACATCCTTTTATTGATTTCTCCATCCCGTCAGCCCCAGTCCGAGAACTCGACATACCTCTAACGGTGTTTAACAAGATAAGACTATCGAACCCTAAAGAAAGAAGATTAAGGATAGCAAGGGACTTGTTTTGTCTGTCGTTCTATCTTGGAGGAATTAATCTTATAGACTTGCTTCAGATCGATTTCCGCAAGCCAGATTTGGAATACATAAGAACTAAAGTCAGAAATACGACTAATGGTGTAATGACGATAAGACTTACTATCCCCCACCCGGCCAAAGAGATTGCTGAACAGTGGATGAACAGGAATACCGGGCATTTGGATTTTGGCTATAAGTTCTCCTATGACAATTTTATCAGATACATTACACGTCTTCTAAAGGCTCTTGCAAAACAGCTTGGAATAACGGAAAAGGTTGTCTATTATTCTGCACGAAAGTCATTTGCACAGTACGCCTCAGAAATCGGTATCCCCGATGGCATAATTGACTACTGCTTAGGACACTCGGACAAATCCAAGGGAGTTATCAGATACTACACGAAAGTCCGGCAAAAACAGGCGGATATGGCTATTTCCCGTGTGATTGATTATGTGAACAACCCGGAGTTATATAAGGAATACATTGAACTTCGGCAGGATATTATGTTGATGAGAGGATAATTTGTCTGACACTTTATTCCTTGTTTTATGTAGTAGTAATGGAGCTGCTACATAAATAACAATATTATGAACAATATTTGTAAAAACATCCCGTGCTCGTTAGAAGCATGGGTTGGAGCAGATGAACCTGTTCTAGAAGAGGTGAATCTTTACTTCTCTCGCAAAGATGAAGTGAAGGAGTATTTAAACAGAAAACTTCAAAAGTTCAAAGGAGAAATGGTGGAGTGCTACGTTTATCAATTCTACAAGGGTAAACCACGTGAAATACCAGTGTGCTTTGAAGTGAAGTAACTGTAATGTACAAGAACATTATAGACTATTTCTGTTGTAAACAGGTAGGTGGCCTTTTGACCACCTACTTTGTTTTTTCATGCAATATACCTACATTTGCCACCATTATCACGGAAATCACATACAATGTCCAACAGAACTTGTTCGATACCGTGGATCGGGAGAAGAGAGAGCGTTTGATGAACGCCATTGACAGTATCAACGGGAAACACGGGCACTCCGTTAAGTTGGTAGTCCAAGGTCAAGGCACAGGCTGGAAGCTGAAACAGGAGCAACTATCCGAGCATTACACGACGGATCTTGGAGAGATTATTGAGATAAACTGCAAGAATTGAGAGGTTTTATATATAGACTCAATTAGAAATAATAAGACCATTTCTGATTTTATCCGCTCTATAGTAAAATTCATCAGGGGTTTGACACATCATAAAATTCAAGTTGATTATATTGTTTTAAATACGACAATCGATTATTTGTTAATATCTTTAATTGCCATATCAAGTCATCATAGCCATCCTGTCTATAATAATAAAATGTAAATTTTTTACTCTTGCAATCTGGTAAAGTTTGTGATTTAAAAAAATCATCAAAATAGGAATGGTCAGTTTGCCCCAATGAATATCCAAAAAAAGTAATATTCTCTGCACCCTTTAAGATTCTAATTAGTCCATTAATATTTTGGACTTGGTTATATGATTTATATAAGAAAACATGTTCTTTAGCTATTTCAGCACTGTCTTCTATGCCGAAAACAATATTATCATTTGATAGGCTGCCATGTATATGGTTTATATCATAATTATTACATGAAGGGAAATATTCTCGTTGGATTCTTTCGATTATTTCTGTATAGTTAAAAGTTAATATATATGTAGAAAATTTCGCAGTAAAGACATTTGATATAATATTATATGCAGTCTTATGATTAAGATCTACAGAACAGTTTGTTACTTCTCTAAGGTATTCTCTCAATGAATAACAAATCTCATAATAGTTATGTCTGAGATATTTAATTAGTCGTTCTTTCCCTATACAAGGATGAAAATTATCACCTACTTTATAAAATAGATGAATAGAATATTGGTATAATTCTTTTTCTATATCTATCCATCTTGAATTATTAAGACATAACTTTAAGTGTTCAGCCAGAGTATTATTTGTAATTGATTTAAAAATTTCACTATTCAGAAAATCAGAATAGGACGTTTTAAATCCAAGGCTTAAGTCAAAGCCATTACCTACAATTAATACATTATTATAATTAACTATATTCTTATCCATAACTCTATTTGTTTTATATATCAAAAATAGTAATATCAACTGAATTCTCAATAGTCATAGACACAAAAATCCCCGACCACCCTTATGCAGCCGGGGAAACTTGTCAACGACAAGTAAAACTTCTACGTCGCTAATATACTACTTTTTCCGTAACTTATATAACAACCATCCGATAATTATCAATGCTGCCGTGATTATTATCCCGAACGCCCATCCACCCAGCTCCAGCTTCATCTGCTGCCAGCGGCTGAGTTCCTTTTCAACGGGATACGGCTCACGGATGGTATCTGTCCGGTTGAAGTACATGGTATCGCGTACTATCTTGTCCCTATATATGTACTTATACTTTTCCATCCACACGGTATCTCCTTTTTCACGTATGTAGATGCTGTCATGCTGGTATATGCTGTCACGCTGCACATGGTTTATATAGATGCTGTCTGTCCTGACGGTCTCGACAGGTACGTACTTCACGCTCCGGCACGAGCACAAGGTAGTTACTAAAAGAAAACAATAAATCCATTTCATAGCTTGCAACATTACTTTCCACATTATTATATCAGCTTGCAACACTATTCGCTAATGCTGCAAGCACCGTTCATCCTACCATTTTCGTGAGGTCACGAAAATGATCATGGGGCTATCAGTCGGCCACATCATACGCCTAAGTATTCGCATATACCTTGTACATGCAATTCGACAATCGCCTTCTTTCCCTCCTCGGATAGCAAGTAGTCCACATCCTCCTTGTTGTCCTGGAATAGGTTCTCCGTCAGTACAGCCGGGCACTTGGTGTTCTTCAGGATATAGAGATGTCCTTCCTTGTCAGGATCGCCATCACTCTCGTCTTTGCGAAGCTTGAAGCCGACCCGTTCAGCAGCATTATATAGGCAGGTCGCCAGCTTATCGGCCTTCGTCTTGCCAACAGATGTCCACGCCTCCCAGCCTCGTGCACTCATCCACTCCGCTCCATTTCCTGCAGCGTTGCAGTGGATGGAAATCAAAATAGCCTCACTTGCTTTGTATTCATTCACTCGCTTGCATCGTTCAGCCAGCGGCACATCTACTTCTTCTCGCACAATGCGTTCGGTATCGAGGCCACGTTTGCGGAGTTCATTCACAAGGCGTTCTGCAATCTCACGGGTGTAGGCGTATTCCAGCAGTCTGCCGTCAGGAGAACGCTTCCCGGCGGTGTTGCTTCCGTGGCCATTATCAATCAGTATTTTCATAATTCATTTCTTTTAGTTAATTTTGCAACACATTGCTCTTCACTTCATGACTTGAGGGGCATGCTTCCAAGCAGGGGCTGTCCGCAGGGATAGTCCCTTTTCATTTCGTCTCATCCTTCGTCACCTCCTCGATAATCTCACCGGCTGACGCATACTTTTTTTTGATATATTCAACCAGCAACCTCTTAATCGACACCTTATTCTTGATACCGTGGATGACGCAGATATGCTCCATGATAGAGTCGAACTCAAACACGATGGCCAGCCCAAGGCCGCACATGGCGGAGATTGTATAAGAACAGATACCAACCGGCTGCAGAATAGCGATGCCCAGCATAAAGCCGAGTACCAGGTACGAATTGTATTCAATGAACTTGCACATCGTCCGTCTGCCGGCACGTGAGAACCTGAAATCCTCGCCACGCTTGACCACGCTGTCGATAATTCCGAGAACGAAGTCTGCAATGATCATCACGACGATAAACACCAGCATCCAGCGAAGTTCGAATACAACACCCTTGATCTCTCCGATAAAAGAGTAAGCGCCGGCAACTGCCAGCTGCGGGGCTATGGTGTGCAGCAGCTTCTCCATTACTCCTTCTTAACTTTACCACCGAACAACTTGGCCAGCCATTCCGAAGTAACTACTGACACTATTCCAGTCGATGCCAAAGCCACGAACAGTGCATCGATGACCACGATCCAGATACTTGCATCCGACGGAGGAAAGCCGAGATTCATCCACCAGGAGAAAAAGGTTACAACTACGCCAACGACTGCTGTCACCCACATGCTAACCCAACGGTTCATAGGGTTCTGCAGCTTTCCTGCGATGAAACCTACCACTGCTGGAACTACTACGGTAGCCAACCCGACAAAGCTCTTAAAGCCATCAAGGAAGTCAGCCGTCACTGATTCACTACCTGCGGCTTGGGCCGCGAAAACACTCACTACGCACATCAAAAGTGCAACACACATGAAAATCAGTCTTTTCATAACAAACATGCGATTACCTATACATCGCGAGGTTCTAAGTGTTATACAATCACATTGAAAAGTGTCTCCAACTCTTCACCATTGAAATCGTTAGATGCGGCAAGCTTGCCGAATGCTTCTTCCGACAGATGACCGATCGTCAGTGTCAATTCTTTATCGTCAAGTTCTTGCAGCATTTTGCGTACTGACCTGTCGTAAGAAGTGAAGTATTCATTCAACTCTTTCAGGTCGGAGTAAGAGAGCAGGCCATCCTGCTTCTTCTCCTGGATGGCTTCGTTGTGCTTCTGAGCCTTCTGCTGCATGTCATCGAAACGGTCGTCCTGCAGGGCGCGGCGTCCTTCTTCGGTGTCTTTGTCGTAGGTCTCGGCCACGGGTCGCAAGGCGCGCATGGCTTTGATGACGGTCAACTTGTCGGCCTCGTCCATCTTGGTGAGCTTGGCCCGTTTGAGGATTTTGTATGCTTTTACTGCTTCAATTGTTTTCATATTACTTTGTTTTAGTTCTTAAACACTCAGCGTTTTCTCAGAATAGCGAGATTCCAATTCAGATACAAGAGAGGATATTTCAACCGAAACGGCCGCTACATTCTCTTGCTTCATGTTGTTGTAGTTGTATTGCAGTTCGTCTCCGCTTTGGTAAGCGTTTACGTTTCCTGCATACACTTCCGATTTGTTGATTGACACATTTAACGTGTCTAACTTCTTAGTTGTCGGATTGATGCGATAATCGCCTGTAATCCGATACTCTCCATTGGTGTACTCTACATTTCCACCGATTGTTTCATTTGTTACTGTAATCATAATTGTAATTATTGATTGTTAGTATGCTACTTGTATGGTCTTTTCATACAGTTTTGCGTTGTATTGGTATGTCATCTCAATGCGTATCTGATCTCGGCTGGTTCCACTCTGTATAATGGTGTTGAATACGTCACCGCTTGCCTGAACTTCATATTCAGCCGTACCTCCTGCTGGCACATTAATTGCTACCAATTCGTAACTTTGAAAATAATACGTACCTCCGCTTCCAACTATGTTTAGTTGGTATTCGTTGGCCGTCATAGAGTAAGCAGTAGAACGTTGATTTTTTATTTTGAAACGGAAACGGAATGTTCCTTGGCCAATAGTAATCGTTCCTATCGTCTGATAGTCTTGGTAAGAATACTCGCCGAAAGCAATTTCGACCAGACTGAACAATGGAACGTTGTCGAACTTCTTTAGCGTAAACTCGCCTTTTTGTTGCCATGTATCAGCAAAAGGCAATGGAATAAATGATGCGGAAGGCTGGTTTGTCTCCAGCACGAATGCCTGGTCTGATTTGAAGCTACTGGCAAGTAGATAGTATTCCACCTTTGAACCACTGTTGAAGTTCATCAGCGGTGCGTCGTCCCGATGCAGGTTGACGTATGGATCTTCAGTTCTGTCAATAAACTCCTTCAGCGTTATCGCACTTGTCTTTACGTAGTACTTGTTGCTTCCGCCCAGTATGGCCAGAGCCAGGTACATATTCTCAAGCAGGCTGTTCGCCTGGATGAGGTTGAGTGAATCGGCGGCATTCTTGTAGCACATCACTTGGAAGGCATATACTTCCTGCACCGACGTGTCCCACTCGAAGATGGTTTCAGCCGTGGAGAACAGAATAGGCGGTTCGGCGGCGTGATTGTAACCGATAAAGTCGCACAGGCGGTAGGGCGAGTTGTCGCCCCCCTTGGGCGGGACGTATTCGTACGAGTTGGCGTTCACCGCGTCGAGCACGGTGCTTTTGGCAGTTACAGGCTTGATTCCGTAGTCACCGTTCTTCAGTTGCGCCTCAGTCAGTTCACCGATGGCGGGGTAGTCAATGGGTTTGTATTTCGCCCACTTATTGATTCTTCCATGTAGATTCGAGCAGATATAATTTATATTATATCCACTCTTCCGTTTCCTTACGCCAAGTACCAAGTAAGGATCTTGCGGATTGATCGGATTCGATATTATACCATTACTATGACTCATAAAAAAATATTTTATAGTTTAACTTTCGGGTTCTTCCCACGCCTTCTTGTGGGCTATATATCCTTCCGCCTGTATAATACCATCAACTTGTACGTCTCCGGTCACAAAGAGATTACCGCGCACTTGTATGTCTCCTTCTATCCTACCTCCAGCTGGAGGAAGATAACGCACAACCTCTTTCTCTACTACCTTTTCAACTGTTTCGAATACTGTGATGTTGGCGTTGAATACTTTCGCCAACCATTGAATGAGTTTCTTCATGCTGATAATCTATTAAGTTTACATTTCAGTTCTTCGTTTTCTTTTTCTAATCGGATAACTCGTTGTACAATGTCTTCTTGTATTCCGATGGTCTGTTGCAACGCCCCAGCAATGAGATTGATATAATCAGCTGATAGATAGTTGATTGATCCGTAACCATCCTCTTCCATATGACAGAATTTTGATAATTCCATCTTGATTGCGCTCTGGTAAATCAATCCTATATGCTTCTCTTTATCCACCTCACCAATTTTTCTGGAAAAAGCCTTATCATTGTAGTAGAAGTCAACTACCTGGCCTAATCCCATCAACTTGCGTCTATAGTCTGTCTTTTTATCAATAATTGTTTTAAGTCGTAAATCGGACACGTTAGAAGCTGCAATATTCCCATTTACGTGAAGTTTTGCTGTAGGAGATGTAGTACCGATTCCAACATTACCACCTAAAGGATTAAGCAACAAGCTAAAACATTCGCTGTTATTAGTATTCCTCTGTGATTGCAACGATGTTGCTCCGCTATTATAATACCTGATTAGTAGTCCATAAGGATTTGTAGGGTAAGTAATGAATTTAAAAATCGGTTCTTCTCGTTTCGAGCCAGTATAAAATGCTATAAATTCACCTTCGAACCTCGAATTTCCTACAATATGGAAATTTGAGGAGGGAGCTGTCGTACCATATCCGAAATTTCTAGCAGAATTTATAACTACTACAGGAGAATTGTAAGTACCTCCATAGTAATGATATATCAATGAATTGCCACTGCCATAACTTGCTGCAGAATTGCCTAGATTTGCTCCACTATATCCATTGGCGACGAGGCCCATTACCCAATTTGAACTCGCGCCATGAAATATAATTGATCCTTCATTGGTGAGTTCAAGATATCTATTAGACGTACCTCTACTAAACGTTATCCAATCGACATTTGACATGGAACCTTGAACATTATTAGTTCCATCAAAACTTTGTCCCCAAAATGTTCGTGATGTCTGTAATTTGCTGGCAGAAGCAGCATTACCTGTTGCCAAGAGGAAGTTGCTTCCTTTGGTCAACGTTAATGTATTCCCGCTGAGATTGGCTGTCGTTACAGCATTTCCACTTCCAGATATATTAATAGCAGTAACCCCACCAGTACTTCCGCTCCCAGATATATTGGTTTTCTTTACAGTCAGCGTATGACCAGACAAAGTAATATCTGACACGGCGTTACCACTGCCACTGATAGTAATAGTATTGACTCCGTCCGTTATGCCATATCCAGACAATGTGGTAGGTTTACCACTGGTAATGTTCGCCCAACTATGGTTATGTGTCGGAATGGACGTGAGAAACCCCTGACTATTGACCCACGATTGAGTGGCATACCCAGTCAATGCTGTTGTCAAATGGTTGAGTGCTATCTGCTCGGTTCCTGCATCTGCCAGATACTCCCACATTTGTTTTTCTGTCATTCCATCTCCGCTACTTCCGCTTTCTTCTCCTTCGTCAACCCCCTTCGCACTCATCCAACCATTGGAATAAAATCCTATTGCGGTACCATCACTTCCCTTCACGTACAGAGCCTTGTTCGTTGCATCCCAATAAATTCTTCCATCTCCAACCTGTATATACTGTTGTGCTGTTATACCTCCGAGAAAATTGGATATCGTAGCATATATATCAAGTGTGCTAATATAAGAACTATTTAAGGCAGAAATACTTAAATTCTTACCAGCACCTGACTGTAACCAGTTTCTTCCGGAAGTTTTATCGTAAAAAAATCTGCCCAAATTGTCATTCAACCAAAAACCTCCACTAGAGTATAAAGTTCCAGACGAGGATAGATTCCCACTCATGGTAATATCGATCACATCAACCAGAGAACCTGTGACGTTGTTTGTACCATCGAAAAGTCTTCCCCAAATTGTACGTGCTGTTTGTAGTTTAGTAGCCGAAGCAACATTACTGTCCGTGAATGCGAATTCTCTCCATGCGGTTTTACTTGTCACACTATTTCCTCCTCCTCTGGCAAACCATCTATTTGTATTATAAGAGCCATATATTTGGTTTGCAGATGAATATGCTGCTGTTGCGTATATTAGAGATCCAGCTTCTTGGATTGGATAATGTCTATCAGTTGTGGCGTTTGCGTTTAAGCTGTTTGTCATTATTCCAATCCCGTTAACTGAATCAAGGTCAACTAATGGACTTTGGTCTGCACGAGCAAAAGCGGACGACCTCAAGCCGTCCAAATATGTAGCATATATTGAAGATATGTTTTTCGTTGTACCACCGACAGTTATACTAAAATTTGTTGTTGTGTTTGATGATAAAGAGGTCAGCAACTCAGATTTGTGAGAACCGTCCAATAAATCAGCGTCCAACCCGCTACCTGCACCATCGTTTCCTTCATGCCAAACAATGTTACCATCAATAGTGAACCCTTTATTATTTATTAATACATTTAATGACGTCAATTTTGATCCATTAAAACCACTTATAGTTCCATTTTGATCATTTTCTTTTGACGACATATCTCCCAATTGCAACCATCCTCCAGTGTAGTCGCCAACCAGTCTAGCTCCTTGGTTATTCATTTTCACAACCAATGCTCCTTCCATTGTGTCTCCCGACACATCTACGTATCGATTGTCTGCTTCTGTCTTTGTGTAGGCATCAGTAATTCCATATCCAGCCAATGTGGTAGGTTTGCCTGTTATATTACCCCACACAAGGCTCGGAACAATCGAAGACTGCGGAACATTTATCCATTTTGTCCCGTTCCACTTCAACAAGTCGTTAGTTGCCAAACTTGTCAGAGACACATCAAGTAAATCAGAAAGATAAGAAGAACCACTTCCGCCTTCTTCGCCTTCGTCCATTCCCTTCGCCGAAAGGAACTCGTTTGTGAACAGTCCGTACTTGGCACGGATGGCCGTAACTCCGTTCACGGTCACCTTCTCGAAAAGGTCGTTCAGCACCGATGCGTCCAGTTTCTTGTCCAGTTCGTCCTGAAGACCCGCTATCTTGCTGATGGCAAGCGACGGGATGTCAGCCGCCGCAAGTGTCTTAGCGGCGACAGAAGTAACGTGCCCGAGTGAATTAACCGTGATGGCTGAAAGCACCTTGCCTGTGGCGGCGGCAATGGTTGTGGCCGTGGCCGACGGGTGCGTATAGGTGTACGTCGCCGTCAGACGTCCGCTGGAATCTACCGAAAGACGGTCTCCCACGATGATGCCGCCCAGCGCACTTGTAGTTGCTGGTTTAAGTGAAAGGGTACGGTTGGCCGAAAGCGTACCGCCTCCAGCCAAGCCAGTACCAGCCAATATGGAAATGGATTTATCTGCTTTCGTCCCAAGCGTGGTCAGGATGTCTCCTATACTGTCCACGTTACCCTGTAGCACGTCGGCGATTTCCTTCAAGGTGTCAAACGCGGCGGGCGCACCGTTTACCAGTGCGTCGATACGACTGTCAAGATCAGACGTAGTGGCATAGCCCTTGCCCAAGACCCAAGACTGAGTGGCGTAACCATCTAACGATGGAATATCAACAATCTTTGCATAATTATTTTCGGTCAGGTAGGCGGCAAGCTGTTCCTCATCAAGCCCTCCTCCGATTTCGTCCAGACGCTTCTCCGTCCAAGTATTGCTACCGGCAATCTGCACCATGATTCTGTCATAGTCTGCAGTTTGGTCGGCCCAAGAACCAACATTCGTAAGACCACCAATCGTAGTAGAACCTGCTCCGCTTCCTTCTTCTCCTTTATCTATCCCCTTCGCGCTCATCCAGCCTTTGGAATAAACATTGAAAGCTGAGAATATAGTGTTTTCATTATCTTTGTCAAATTGCCACATGTTTTTGATAGCAGCGAAGCCTTCTATCATCTCACGCTGGGCGTTGGCATAAGCATTAGATAAAGCGGAAGATAATTCATTGAATGCCTTTATAACATCGATACTCTGATTGGCATCTGCAACGTCTTCCTTCAATTCTTGCGTGACACCCTTTATCTGCTCGTTACCTATCCGAATACGCTGCTGATATATTCCATCCAGCCGTTTTTCAACCATCAGTACACGGGTTTCAAGTGTACTTCCACCAAAAGAAAAGTGTACTGACTGACCTACCACGACATCCATCCCCTGATTAAAGAAATCTACAGGGTTACTGTCAAATTCGTATGTATTATTATCAGCTATCCGGCGAGCTATCTCCTTGTCTATTTCAGCTTCCAGTTCGACCTGTGCACTTGTCGTATATTCATCGGGCATTTCAATATTATAAAGGACTATCTTGTCCCCATCTTGCGGAATGATATACACCGCACCTGGTATAATGCTACCTGTACTTTCATCAATGATTATCTCGAAATCTCCGGCTTTCACATCAAAAGCGGTTACGTCGGCTGCATCCTTTACGGTCTGGTCTTTCTCATGGTAGGTAAGCTCAAAATCACGTCCAGCCAACTGACCGCTTTCAAAAGATACAGAAAGCTTTGTACCCTCAATAATTGTCTGAGGATCGAAATCAAATCCTTCAACACGGAAATACCAGATAGCGTATTGCTCGTAAACAGGTTCATCCTCCGATCCCCCTATCTGTATTTTATTGCCATTACTATCGAGCCGATATTTTGCACGAGGCCGTACGTTTGAAATTGTCAGCCTGGAAGACGGGAAAACTTCATTGAAATATAGCGTTTTGGGAAATATCTCGCCTTGGAGCAGGTCAGACACAAAGACGCCGTTCTCAAAGTGCCCTTTGATGTCTTTAAAGCCACCTGGATATTTCAAGGGGTCGAGAGTCAATCGTTTGTTAACGATATGGTTTGTAGCTTGGCCACTTTGATAGTCTTGTGTGATATTTTTCGTGGAGCCAAATACATAGAATCTTGTATAATAACCATCCTTATTATTTTTTATTGACGGCATCTTTACATTTTGGCCAGCAGTTAACATGACCGGTTCACCATATTCGCACTTCGACAGGTGAAGGAAATTATTCTTATTATCTACCCACCATTCTGTCTCACACAAATCAGCCAATTCTGAGAGAACAGAGAATATGCTGCTGGACTGAGATTGCAGACTTACTGTAGCCGGGAGAGAGTCAGATAACTGGTAAGTCCACTCCTCTCCTGTTTCGTGCATGATGGCTTGTTTTACCATGTAAAGTACATCCGCTGGTGAACCAGTAAACTCCCAATCGAATTCACGGCCAACAACACTACCCTCCTCATCGTACGTATAAAGAGGAACTGGATGCTTATCCCAAGCCATGATGCGTGACTGAAACTGTGGAGTGTACTGATATTCTGCTTCGTTAGTACATGTAGGCTTATAGGGTTCGAGCAGACTGTATTTCTCTCCTTCATACTCGATGAACGCACCAGCTGGAAGAATGTCCCAAACAGGAGAATTCCATTCCAGCTGAATATAGTCTGACTTCATCAGCTCCTCGTGGCTTATGGCACCCGACGAAACGGGTACGGTCATCAATGTCTTACCGGATATGTCTTTAATTTCAATCATATCCCCAAAGTTCAGAAATAGAAAATGGAAGCCCTAAAAATTCGGACTTCCATTTGAAACAATAGGGAAAAGGTTCGTTATTCGCTTCTGTCCATTGGATTTGGCTCTTCAAATTTGCTCGACACCTTACCAAAACGCCTGTCGCAACTCAATCCATAAGAGATGCTTTTCCCCAGGTAAACCAACTTGTAAACCTCGCTTCCGAGAACGGGGACTTTGATGTTCACGGCACCTTTCTCCAGTTCTGCCTGAAAAGATTTCTTTTTGCTTCGGTAATCACTTTCCGAACTGCCTTCAATGGTGAACTGAAGAGTGATTTCGCGCGAATCCACTTTTGCGTTATCTGTTATCACACGCTTACCATGCTCCAGACGGCTTTCGTTCTCAATGTAGTCTTTCATTTGGTTGAACCCGTCAATGGCGTCGAGGAAACCGTCTCCCATGCGGACGCCCCACGTAGAGAATGCGTCTTTCCCGTTTATAAATAAATCTCCTGTCATAGTCTTGATGTATTACGTTTCACTTCAGCGATATCAGCCTGAATCTGCTTGATAGGTTTGACGATTTCGCCTGTATTCTCTCTGATTTGCTGCAGTTCCAGATAGGAATTAGCCAGAATAGTACGCGTTTCGTCGGCGATGTTGTATATACCCGATGCCTGAGCAGTCAACGCACTGATAGAACCTCGAAGCTCGGTAATAGCAACCGTCTGCTGTTGTTCAGCAGCTTCTATCCTAAGATTGGACTCATACACGGCGGTAAACCGTCCACTTAATTCACCTGCATCCTCATGTGTCATTTCGGTGCCAAAGCCGCGACTTGATGCCGATTGTTGTTCGGAGGACGAACTCTCCCACCCCATAGCCTGCATAATTGCATCACGCTCAGCCAAAGCATCACTGACCATCTGGTCCCACTGTGCTTTCAGGTCAGCTTGCTCGGTACCCGTCAGTTCTCCGCCTTCCATAGCATTAGCAAAGTTCTTATACCATTCCTTCAGCCTTTTTGCATAGGTATCTGACATCATGCTTTCAATCACTGCCTGCTGCATCATCTTTTCAAAATCTTCGGCGAAGTCTTCTGCATCCGATTCCATGTCAAGCAGGCTGTTCTTAAACTCATCACGGACGGTATCAAATGAAGTGTCGGTCAGCTTCTCTCGATAAGCATCTTCCAGCTCCTCCAGTTGCTTCCAGTACTCGATGTAGCTGTCCATGTACTGCGAAGCATTCTGATAACCATCGTCAGCATATTGCTTAATTTTGGAGTAAAGGTCTGTGGCGTTATTAGCCACATTGTACATCTGCTCACTGGTCAGGTTCCAGAAGTCACTGGCATTCCTTACAGACACGCCGGCCGCCTCACTGATACGACGCCAATCTTCGGCAGACATGGCATCGTTGATTTTCTTGTTACTGGAATGTGTACCTCCGATCCCAATAAAACCGTTGCTATAAGCAGCGGCCGAGCGTTGCATCATCTCTTGGGTATTGGTCATCTGTTCTCTAATGTTTTCCTTCTGCTGTTCATAGATGTCGGTAGCATCGGCCACGGCACTTTCGTCCATTTTGTCAGCTAGATTATCGAGGGAGTTTATCAGATCCTGGTTAGAAACAGTAAGTCTTTCAAGGTCTTCCTGCAAATGCGGGTCGCTCTCACTGTTACCTATCAAACCAAAAGTCAAGGTATCGAATACACCGCCAACAGCTTTAAATACATTTCCAAACACATTTCCGATAAAACCGTCTAACCCTTGCGTACTAATGGCATCCAGCAAAGAAAAAGCCGCTCCGATTATACCACCTATCTTACTACAGGCCTCTGTAAAGATGTTAACCACATCGCCGGCAAGGCTTCCTATTTGAGAAAGCGACATCTCTGAGTTGGCACCTAGTTCAGTAATTGTATTCGACAGAGAAACAAGATTGCTCACGGTCTTATCGGTTGACCTCTGCACATTTGTCTGTGCATTCTGCTGCTTCTTCTGCGCACCATTCAACTTCTGAATTGCGGCTGATTTCTGTTCATCAGTTCCGTTTTTCATGGCTTCGTTGTATTCTTCTTGCGCCTGTGCCAGTTCTTCCTGTGCTATGGCCAGTTCGTTTAATTGCTCCGGAAGGTCGGCCAAGAGTCCGCCTTTGTCGATAAGGGTCGTCTGAATATTGTTTATGGCTTCATCAATAACCTTCTTCTGGTCAACGGCCATGTTCTTGTACTCTTCGGAGTTCTTGAAATCCTTCAGCTGTTGCTTTACCATTTTCAAGGATTCTTTGGATACCTTATCCAAGTCACCGAAGACAAGTTCCCAGTTGATACCCTGTTTCAGCTTTTCGAGGTCGATACCAGAAAGAGCCTGTTCCATCTCCTTTTGCAGTAGTTTCCCCTGCCACGTATCTGCCCCACCCGCTTCTGCTATTTTTTTAGAATATTCCTCGGTAATGGCCTGTTGCTGCTCCCTGAATGTACCATAGTTCCTCAGATACTTGTACATGGCCTCTTGTTCGGCGTCCAGTCCGTCCAGCATTGTTTGAACCATATCATTGATGGTATCTGCGGTGGCCTCTTCTGCGGCATCTGCTTGCTTTTCGAGTTCTTGGGAATAATTCTGTTCAAATTTAGGGAATGGAGAAGAGCCTTTTACTTGCTTTTCCTTATCCACATCTCCTCCAAGTTCTTTGTAAGCCTTTTCCTTTGCCTCCATTTCTTCACGGGCTTTCTTTACCTGCTCAGATGTGGCTTTCTGGTCTTTAATCAGAGAATCATATCCTTTTTTTGCTTTCTCCCAGTCAGCTTTTGCTGCTGCAAGATCTTGTTGGTAGGTGGTTTGATTTTTATTTGCATCGATACGTGACTGTCTTGTTGATTTAGCTGTATCAATAAGCGTCTTAATGTCTTTCACTTCAAATAACGCTTCATCAGACAAAGAACCTTTTACATCAATAGGAAGACGCATTTTTATCTTACCATTTTCGCCTTTCCCCTTTATCCTTTTTTCGAGTTCTGATATATATCGGTCAAACTCGTTAATATCAATATCCTTTAAACTGGAAATGAATTGTTCGGAAATGCCTTTTCCCCTTTCTTGCAAAATAGCATCCCTATCATGATACAATCCCTCAAGTTTTTTTAGAGATTCACGTGCAGCTTGTGTGCCTTTCTTCATCGTTACATTAAATTCCTCTACTGCTATCCTCTTGTTTAATTCAGCAAAATCATTCTTTTGCCTTTCTCCTGCACGTTTTGCATCTTCTTCGGCAATCCGCCGTTTAAGTTTGAGTATATCGGCCAATTTAATACTCTCAATGTCGTACTGAGCGAAGATTTTAGGGTATTCTTTTCGTAATTCAGCAAGGCTTTGCCCTCTCTGTAAGTCAGATAAAACTATATCTCTCGAACTTTCAACAAGAGCATCAATTCTTCTTTTATGTTCTTCAGCTTCCTTTTGTGCTTCCTGCTGTCTCTCATTCAACCTTTTCTGGGCTTTTTCTGCTTCTGTTGAACTATCATGAAACGCCCACATCGTAGCCACTAATCCAGCCAACACCGTAGCTACAGCCACGTAAGGATTAGTCAGCATTGACGCATTTAGAAGCATTTGCGCTTTTCTTGCAACGACCCTTGCACTAGTTAATGCTATTTCTGCTATGGTATGTTTACTTGTGGCCACGGTTGCAAGCATAAGAGCAGCGCGATAAGTACCATAAGTTGCAATTAGACCTATCAACACCTTGCCTACCGTTTCATAGTTTTGTATCAATGAAGTAGTAGCTTGAATGCCTTTCATTATAACTTCCTCGGATGCTTGGCCTATTTCATTGAAAACCGCATCTAATGCGTCTTGCATCATTGAGATTTGACCATTTATTGTTTTGGAAGCATTCTCTGACATTTGATAGAATTTTCCTCCGGCCGAAGTCGCATCTATAAATGCCTGCTGCACCATTTCTGCTGACAATGCCCCCTTTGACATTTCATCTTTTAATGTGGCAATAGATTTTCCTGTTTCCTCTGAAATAACTTGTAATGGATTAAATCCAGCGTTTATCATCTGATTCAGGTCTTGTCCCATCAGTTTTCCGGCTGCAGACATCTGGGAGAAAGCCAAAGTAAGTGAATTAAATTTTACGCTATCTCCCATTGAAATATCTGATAATGCCTGTAAATATCTAATAGTGTCTTCTGCCTGAATATTAAATCCAAGCATCATTTTTTCCGCACCAACCATGTCAGACATAGTTAATGGAGAAATTTTTGCCAACTCTTTAATTTGGGGAATTAGCTTGTTGGCCATGTCTTTGCCTACCAACGTTTCAATAGCTGTTTCCATAGATTGGAATTCTCCACGAACACGTATAAGTTCAGAAGCGAATCCTTTTAACGCTGTGACACCTCCTATAATTCCCAATACTTTTGTTAGTGAGAGAGACATCTTTTCGTTCGCTTGAGCGGTTTCTCCAGCTTCTTCTCTAAAGGCAGAATATTCATCTTTTAGTTTTTTAACAGAAAGTCGAGCTTCTGCTTGTTGCTGTGTAAGTCCAAATAAAGCAGCTTTTTCTTCTTCAAGAGCTTTTTTAGCAGCTTTATATTCTGAAAGTTGCTCTGTTGCACCAAATGGATTTCTTTTTAAGGAAACTTTGTATGCTTCTGCTAATCGTTTGACATCATACTCCACATCTTTCACGACCTTTTTCTGGTCAATAATCTTTTGAGTAAAATCATTTACCGTTTGTGATGCGTTGTAAATTTTTGTTTTGAAGTCATGTTCCATCACAGCCCCTGCCTTAGCCGCCTCTGTTACCAATCCCATCATCTGCTGACGGGCAGATGCCAGTTGCGTTTCTAAAGCCTTAGCTGCTGCAGGAGACTTATTTACGTCCATCTTCTTGAGTTGAGCTTCCAATTTACTAATCTCATTACGAAGTTTTATAACTTCATCATATTGTGCGCTTACGCGGAATACAAGTGTAGCCATATATTAAAAACTGAATATTAATTGTTTGAAGTTACTATTCATTTCATTAATATTCAGTTTTTAAAATGGTTAATATCAAACAATAAGCCTATTGTTGCGTATTTGTATTTTTCAGTGTTTTAATAAAAAAGGCGCATCATAATGATGCGCCAGATTGTCAATTTGTTCTTTAATTTATATCAAAGCCTCACGGCTGGAATATCAAAACTTGACAAGTTCCATTCTTTTAAGTATTTCATTGTATTTGGATTGTATATATGCTTTCTGTTTCTCGGAAGCCGTCACAATCTTGCCTTTGTATTTTCGCATTACTGATTCATTTACGCCTATTTCCTTTGCGAACTTACTGGCATTGATGAACGGAAATGCCTCGAAAAATCCACTTAAATCATACACATACTCCACGGAATAGCCAGCTGTATACCAACTTGGAAATCCACCATGCTTTTCTTTGTAATATTCTGCCTGTTCCTCTAAAACAGAAATAAAGTCCTCTTTCGCTTCTTGTTCTGTAAGCCCAAAGCCATACGCACCGTTTACATCTTCAGAATAGATAGAGATTCCTCCATCATCTGCTTTTTCAATAATAGCCTGAATCTTCTTCATAATCGTGCATTTTAAGTTTTGTCAATTAAATGCACCCACCGAAGTGGGTGCTGTTCTTTTACTTCTTTAACCCCGCCTTTTTCATCATGCTGTCAAGAGTACCTTTAGGTATCTCTTTGGCTGGATGTCTGCCTACAGGGATAAAGTAGTCAAAGTCGGGATGAACATACTTGTGATGTTTCTTTCCCTTTTCGATTGTCCAGCCTGCTGACTCAATCAATTTGTAAAACTCTGAAAACTTCATAAATCAAAGAACATTTAATTGACAATGCAAAGGTAACATTTTCGTTACTATTAAGCAAACTTTGTAACGTAAAAAAATAACGTTCCTGTTGCTTTTTAACATTCTTGTATAGCCATTTTTATTTCTTGTTTCTTCTTCTGCGTGAAGCCATGTCCTTACCTTTCACCTTTGTAACCTTCGTTCCTGTAACGGTATGGAGCTTGTCACGCTGCATGATTACTAAATTTCTGTATGGTATCTCATAGACCACTTCCCGGTATGACAGATGCAGATTTTCCATGAACGATGCAATCTGTCCCAAGAGGGTATCATTGCCTACAACCTCGGTTTCGCTGCCAGCAGGCTTACGTTCCTCGCCAAGCTGGCAGCTTTGAGAAAAACCTTGGAATCAATCATAGAAAGGGATTCATCCAAGGCATCCAAAACTTCGTCCAAGGTTCCTTTAGACAACTCTTCGCTCAAACTTTCGTCTCCGTATATCAGCCAAGAAAGAGCCTTGCTATATGCTTCACTATTTCCAAGGGAGAGCAACACTTCCCTCAAACTTTCCGCATCCTGTACGTTTGAAAAATGGGAAATGGCACCGGACAGCTTGTGGATTGTAGGTGGATAGACCGTATAACTTTTGCCACCCACAATTACCGTTCTGAAATCACTTCCGATAATGGATTCTGATACTATTTTCGCTCCTTGATTCATTCTGAAAAAAATTAAGGGGTGAAGACATAAAGCCCACCCCTGTTAAAACCTATAAAACTATCTCGACCTATCGGATAGGCATTAAGCACCAGCTGTTACTTCTTCGGAATCGAACCAATACTCTGGTGCAATAGCCGAATTTTTCGGTTCCAGCTCTACGGCACTCACCGGAAGTCCAATGGCTTTGTCCGTTGTAGCTTCACGGGCACCAATGTCAGCACGAGGAATGACGCAATACTGGTCGTCTTCGGTCTGGGCTACAATCAGCTTTTCAATGTTCACCTTACCCCTTGCTCGTTTCCACCCCTTGTCGGTGTTGATGACGTCACCTCCCATAAGGTCTTTCTTGGTCGGGTAATCGTACTCACCAATCGTAAAGTTAACGGTCACATCACCCATATCCTTGTCGCTGCGATAGGTTTGATTCGTAAGCTGGTTCTTATAGTTGGTGCGGCTTGCCTCCGCTTCTTCAAGTGTCCATGTATCCTGATGGATGTTCTTTACTTCTTTCAAGGTTTCACCCTGCAAAAGAGTGTGCAAAGCTTGTCCTGTTAGGTCTTCTGTGATAGCACTTGTCTCGCCATACCAAAGTTTTTTGATATTCACTGCGGTGATTTTCTTCGCTTCTGCCATATCATTTCACATTTAAAACTTCAAACAAAATTCTTACATTCACATAGTGACACTTTAAGGCAGTGTCCTCCTCTGTTCCTATTGAGTCGATGGAATAATGATAGGTGGTACCGTCATAACGCCCGGTTACTCCGTCAAACAATCCTTGTGCCTCTTTCTCCAATTCGTTCAGCCGAATGGTGTTGGCTTCGCCTTCTTTCAGATCAGGAACACAAAGGTTTACTTCCGCGAAAGACTTCTTCCAGTACGTCCCCGGCTGTTGCTTCTTGGCGTGAATGACAATTCTTTCGGACTTCATCGCTCCAGTCAGTTTCTTGCCGTGGGGAACGATAGATATGCCGAAAGACTGGCAGTCACGGTAGAGTATGTTCGCTATGTCGGTAGTTACTATCATTTGATTTCCTCCTTCAATCGTTTCTCAGCGTATAGAGCTGCACCAGTCAATACTTCATAACCCTTGGATTCAACGAACGAAGCGTATTCGGCTTCATTCCTCAACTCCAATCCGTCATCCTGAACTGAATACTTGTTTGACTTACGGAGTGTGCCGGTCCGGTTCTGATAACTGCCATTCTTTACAGCATAATCGACAGCTTCTTTGCCGACCCTCTCTTCTACAGCTTTCACCTCGGCATAACCTTGGTCGAAAAAACTATCCACATCCGAAAAGTCAAACTTTACATCCATACCTCTGAGTAACCAAAATAATTCGTATTCTTAACCATATAAACCTCGCCGGTTCCCCGGATATTCTCACCGTCCATACATCTGACTTCATCACCAGCCTTCAGTGAGATTTTCTTCTCACAGACTACGTGATAGTTTGGTCGGTACACCTCGCCATTCTCCGAAGTAAACTCCTTGGTGGAGTTATCGTCACACCGGCACTTGCATACGTCCTGCCAGCTTTCTCCACCGGTACCGGGAATAGGCCGGCCGAACTCGTCCGTGTCCATTGGAGTGTTGACCTTAACCTGTAATGTATGCGGAGCAAATATCATAGGAATCTGACTTTAGGTTTATCTGACAGCGTGTCTTCAAGACCGTACTTCTTGCACAAGAAAGAGTAGTATTCCTTCAAGCCCTGAGTATTCCAGGACATAGAGAAACCATTCTCACTGATGGAAGTGGCACGGAGTAATAGAGAGGGGATGAACTTCGCCATAGCCACCGAAACAAGTCCGATGTTTGACGGGTCTATCTCATATTCTCCGCATATCCCTGAAGACAGACTTATCTCCCAAAGGTCAGCCTCCGACAAGTTAATGCCGAAGGTCTGAAACTTCTGTGATATGTAGTCGTTTACTGTCATGCGTTCATGGTGGTCAAATCGAAGTTCACAATCAGGTTAGGACTCGTAATCTGCGGAATCCACTCAGCGGTATATTCCAGATAGCGTCCGTTACCATCCTTATAACCGGAGATGAGCATTTCGCCATCTGCTTGGCTGTAGTTACGTCCCGGTACGCCATCCACGGCTTCGTAGGGTGTGTGGAAACGCATGTAACCGATCTTGTCCTGCGGCAGAAGGGTGATGCGGTCGTCTGCGTAAATCTGCACGTTTTTGCCGGACTGGTCCAGAACATAGTCTTCCTTGATTTCGATAGCCGGAAGCCCGATGCCTGTAAATACAGAAGAGGCCAGTTGGGAAGTAATCAGTCCGGTTGACATGTACATCTCATTACCAGTCAGCTGCATCTTGAACTTGTCGCCGAATTCGCTTGAACCGATGATGTTCTTCACGAAAGTTCCTCGTGACATAATCATCTTCGGGAAGGTGCCGTAAACGGCCTTCAACTCGTTAATCTGTTGCTGCAGATAGGTAATGAAGTTGGTCTTTACTCCAGCTTCGGGTGTAATGAACTTGAACGGAAGTTCGATATCCAAAAGGTCGATGCCTCCGGCATTGTCGTCCTTGTTCTTCACTTGGGCCTTTCCTGTCATCAACAAAGAACCTACAACGATGTCCATACGCTTGTGAGCGGCAAGGAGCACCTGACGGTAGTCGTCGTAGATAAAGTTCACGATGTCCTGCATGGCTGCCACTTGGTCGGAGGTCTTGGCTGCATTGAACTTGTCCACCAAATCCTGCAGTTCGGACAAACGGTCGATGGAAATCTGGTAGCGGTCGCCCAGATAGGCAATTTCACCATATCCCGAACCGATGTTCCGGCGTTCACGGATAGGTTTCTCGCCGTAACGGGAGTTGATGGAACCAGCCATCACACCCGTAACTTGCCCGATATAGTCTTTGAATACGCGGGTGGTCGTTCTGCGGAAGTCCAGGTACTGCTGCCAGTAGATTGTATCCTTACGGGTCTGAAGGACGCGCTGGATAACGGCGTTAACGATGTTAGGATCGTTAAACAGGGTATAGATAGTTAGCATCATATCTTAGTCCTCCTTTCTTATTCGTTAAACTGGAAAAATTTCATGTTCTCCTTGTCCTTCGCGTGGAAAGGCATAGCCAACTTAGTGGGTTCAATCTCAAACGCCCGCATGAGCAAGGATACAAGGGTGATGCCTTCCTCCACCTTTGCACGTTCATATAAAGCTGAATTGGCGATGACCTTAGGTGTAGTTCCGGCTGCTGCACTTGCTTCAAAAAGTACGGTTCCAGCTTCAAGCGTAGCCCCGAAATCGGCTCCTAAAGTAAGCTTATCGAAAGCCTTGTCACTTTTATCAATTGAACTGATAGTTGCACCATGCGCACCATTCCCAATGTGCATGCCGGCATAAGCCAAAGAGTTCTTTTTGATTTTCAACGTGGTATTAGAACCGGTTGTAAACTTTTCATAGACTTCTACACGGATGGCCACTTGGGCGGTTTTCTTTACCAGGTCAGCGGCAATCGGAGTGAAAGATGGGAGGAACGAACCAGCTACAAGGTTGGTCGTGTCCAGCTTGTAAGGCCCTCTGCGTCTGCGTCCGGTCTCCACGTCATAGCGTTCCTCTACAGACGGTTCAGGCTCCATGTTGTACTTAAATCCTGCTGCCATAAATTACTTGTTTTGTTGTTCGACAATAGATTTTGTGTCCGCCTCAATCATTTTAGCGAACTCGCTTGCTTCCTGCTCCTGCTTTTGTTCTGCAGTTTCAGGTGCTTTTGCGAATTGAAATCCGCTGTTAGACATATCCTGCTTCATGTCCTTGAAATAAGTATCCAAGTCCGTGTTTTCAGGGATGTTACGGTCTTTCAGCATAAATTCGGGAATACCGTACTTCTTGGCCACTGCAGAGATCTGAGAATTGCGCTGCGCCTGCGCTTTCTCTGATTCATAAGCAGACAGCTTTTCAGAAAGAGTCTTGTTGGAATCAATCAAAGCCTGGGCCCATGCAGGAACTTCGTCCTTTTTATCATCCTTCTTTTCGTCTTTCTTTTCTTCCGGATTCTCGATTGGCTTACCGTCTTTAAGGTTATGCTTCTTCTCATAGTTTGCAACTGCTGTGATTCGAGCATCCCCGGCACGGAAATCGCCGTATGAAGTCAGCACGTCCTGAAATGAGATACCCTCCACGATGGAGTTTACCTTCGTTTCGTCCGTTACACCCTCAGCCTTTTTGGTGGCGATACGGGTAAGTGTAGCAGTGTCCACCCCAGAAAACTTCTGTTGCAGTCCTGCAAAGATTTGTTCAAAGATTGTCATACTGTATGAGTTTGATTAATAATTCATACGGTAAATATACTTATAGAGAAAAGGAAGGGGAAATTTTAAGGTTAACAATACGAAACAATTGAAAGATTGTTTGTTTTTTGGCAAAAACACATATTTTTGTGGATTAATATATTGTTTAAGATTTATATGATTGCGAAAATATTAAAAAGGGTTGATTTTGCTCTTCTCATTACAATTCTAATATCTTTAATTAGTGTATGGATGTATTTATATAAGGAAATATTGGATTATACAGATCTCAACAGATTTGAATTAGCTGTGGGGACATCAATATGCCATTATCTACTTACATGTTATATTATTATTGGCCTGTTAATATGCTATTTCAAAGGTAGGTCAATGATATTTGAAGCGCAAGAAAGTACTTCTTTTACCAAGTGGCAAATGATAAAAGACAAGCTCGTTTTTATATTTTTAGATAGTTGGATATATTTATTTATATTTTCTATTATTGTCATTATTATTGGTCAATTTATAATTAGGGAAGATTTGTTTGTTTTGTTATACATGTTGACATTTATTTTTATTATTATATCATTATCTTTGAAATATACAAAAAACATTCATTACACTTATAGAATTATCATTATAGTGGCCTTCGTAGTAAATAATATTTTGCTATACTTGTTTTTTTTATTTTTCATGACCATTGTTTCTATGCAAATTAATTTTGAAACAGATAAGAATTTTTATACAATAGATGATAAATTTGTCATAGTAAAAGTGGATACTAGGGGATATATTTATAAACCATATTACGCTTTGATATGTCGTAATGATGGAAAATTTCCAAGTGCAATTAATGGCTATTGTGGTTGTTTCAAGATATCAACAAACAAAATAGAGGAAGGCCATGACACTACAATATCTGTTCATTATTATAACTCGTTTTTAAATAAATATTTAACAATTGTAAAGCAAACTCAAATAAAAGTGTATCTATCTCCTCCTCGTCAAAATCATTATTCGAATGTAAAAACCCAGTATTCAAGGTAAATATATTCAAAGTATATTTTATAACATAGCAATATAGATATATTATTTTGTTAAGTAAACATTATTGATAATAAGATGATTAATAAGTATACAAAATAGTGTTTTTTATTTTAGCGCTTTTAATTTATCAACTAAAGTTTCGCAAGTTTTTTTTAATCGGTTGTAGTTAAGAAGTTAAGCTAAAACCTTTGTGAAAAGGATATCAACCATACACTAAAGATACCAGATTTAATTTTTGGTTCATGCTGACAGACTATCATGTTTCGGAGGAGTTTCCTTTTTAACTTCTGCAATTTTGTACTTGCGTAACTTGAACTATCAATATTTAGATTTTCGTTAGTTGTTCTTGAATAAGGACTCAAATTTTCTGCCAACGATGTTCTGTTTTTAATCTTTTGCTCCATTACCATTTAAGGTTGAAAGCTGTTTCTGCTTCTCGATATCGTTCTTCTGCTTTTCTGCTTGCTCATCCTTAATGGTTGCAATCTCGTCCAAAACAGCATCCACATTCCCGACAAAAGTGATGGCCCGCTGCTGCGACCAGATTTCACCGTCCTTGGCCTTGATGGCGGTGTCTATCTTGTCCTTGATATCCTCCAGTCGATAGGGCTGCATCTGTACATCCACGTCAATGGTCTCGGAGGCTTCTTCAAGAGTAGTGTTCACTGAACCTAAGGCGGAGACAAGGAAGTTCACCCGTCGCTGCATGAACTCACCGACAGTTTCATTCAGGTTCTCCACATTCAGATGGGTGGACATGAACACATAGTCAAAGGTAACACCGGAAACCGCATTACCGGTTCCTTTCAGGGAGTCAAAAGAAATTCGTGGCGTATTGGTCAGCCCGTAAATCTGACTTAGCAGTGTTTCCACCTCGAACTTTACCGTATCTGGTACTTGGGACCAGGTAAGATACTGGGCGTTTGCTCCCTGACCTGTAAGTTCCACTACCCTATTTTTGAACTCACCGGAGAAGTTTTGTACGTCACCGAACAGCATGAGGATCGGAAAGAAATGATAGTCAATGCAGTCCGCATAGTTTGAAAGAAGTTTCTCCAGCCGGACGCGCATGCTCTTTATCTTCTCGCAGTACGCTTCCGGACGGTACATATAAATCACCGGCATTTTCTTGAATCCATGAGAAAATGATCCTTTGTCTGTCCAGTTACTCGTCAGTTCCCACTGGTAGACCATATCCTTGGTAATGGTCATGAAGCAAGTTATCTCAACATCATTCAGGTCTTTCTTCTTGTACTCACGAGAAAGGGCTACCAAATCCCCGTTGTCATTGAAAAATGGGTAGAGCTTATCACCCCGGAACGGAGACCAGATAGCACTCTTCAGACGATAATCCGGCTTTGACTTACCAAAGATTCCTGAAATCTTTCTTTTGAGTTTTGCCCAAAAGCCATCATCTTTCACCACATACCAGTATTCAGCTACTTCCTGCTCGGCCAACCATGCACGGACAACTTTCTTATTCTGATACTTCAACTTGTTCTTCTTAAACACCTGCTTTAAGGCTGAAAGAAGGCTTTCCTCAGATTCATCCGGCTGGCAATTAAGTACAGGTTCTGTCCCAACAGTGAAAGCTGTCTGAAGGTTTACGATGTCCTGCTCAATAGGCAAGGTAATTCTATTAGGTTCGACCTCTTTCTTCACTGCTGGTTCTATATACTCTTTACCGGTGGTCGGGTCTGTAATCCGTTTCTCAGGCTGGGTAGTGATTTTAATTTTAGGATATTTCTCCTCGTCTATCACTATCTCGTGCTTGTTCGGATTCCAGTCATTATATAGAGCATGAGCGTTGGGTAGCTCGGTTTTGCGCCCTTTCTTCAGGTAGTAGATTTTTCTCTCTACTTCGGGTATAGCTAAAATTTCTTCTAAGGTTCTCATATACTATTTTTTTAATGTCCAAATATTCCTGATACATCTTTCGGTTTCATAATCCTACCGAGAAGTTCTCCCAACACATAGTAGCGTGCAGCGTCTATGCCATGATTATCGTGGTCTTCCGGCTCGTTGATATAATTTCCATCCTTATCCTTGGCCCAGACATAATTTCTAAACTCTCGTTGAAGATTATAAGAACGTTTTGTGATAAATATTTCCATCCCTTGCATCTTGTCAATACCGGCATTAATAGAACCACTTCCCTTCTCTACAGGATAGATTTTGATACCTCCATTATGGATTTCCTGAATAAGACGTGGATCTGCACTGTCGGCAATCACTCTCAGATTCCAAGGGCGCAAGACTTTTATGATATCGCCGGAAAGCAGCCCGGTTCTATAATCCACCTCGTCCAGATACAACGCATTGTCTATGATTCCACATCGAATAGCTGCCGTGGGGTCATTAGTATAACCGAAATCCAATCCGATTCCGACCTTCTTGCACCACATCGGAAACTCATCCACAATGCCCCACTTTTTGAACACGGCACCCTCGGCCACATCTGCCCATCGGCCGATAACGGTGTGGGCATACTTCTCAGGATTCTTCTCCTTCATTTCCTTGACTTCATTCAGGAACTCAGGGGAAAGATTCTCGATGTTATCGAAACAGGTGGTATGGATATGAAGGACATTCGGATGGGTGGATATCTGCACCTGTACGCCGTCAATCTCCACCAGCTTGTGGGTGTCCTCGATAAAACGCTTATAGACCCAGTGGTTCGAGTCGGTAGGATTCATCACGATAATAATTCGGTTCTGGATTCCTTTTTGCCGGATGGAAAGCATGATGGTTTCAAACTCCTTTTCCGATACCCATTCCTCGGCTTCATCTACTACGAAAGTAGTAATACCGTGAATAGATTTCAGCTTGGCAGTCTGCACACCCGATGATGTCTTGATGCCTCGGAACATGACACACCCGCCACTGCGAAGATTCTTCACGTCGGTCTTGGTGCTTCGGAAATACTTGGAGTGGCCATCCAGATCCACCTTCTCCATAAACTCAGGGATGACGGATATGTGGGCAGAAACCATCGTGTATCGGGTATAAAGTATCTGATGGACGATTCTCTTTTCTGGTGACGGGTGGCGTACCTCAAAAAGCAACCGCTCAATGAATGTAGAAACATTGAACGACTTGCCGCTGCCACGTCCTCCGGTGACGAGGATAATAAACTTGTCCTTGTTATGATATAGCGGTGCATATATTTTCTGGGGTTTAATCTTCACTTTCGTTCTCCTCCATCCATTTGTCTATGTCAATGCCATTCTCACGATGAAGATCGTTTTCCTCATCCTGCCGGCGTTCAATCTTTCTCCACTCTTCGTCATGGTGATATAGCCAGACAGACATCGCCTGAAGGTTTGGAGCCAGTTCGCTTTCACTCACTTGAAGTTCTTCCTCGCCGGTCAGGTTTCCGTCTTGATCCTTCAGTTTTCTCACTACGGTACTCTTGGTCTTAATACCTCCCAAAGCCATAGCAAGGAACTTCGCACGCACAGCGGCGGTAATGGTTGCACGCCCGCGCGCTAATACTTCCGACAATTCTCTGTATTGACTTTTCTTCTCACAAAAGGTCTGCGGCCCCAGTCCGATCGCAAAAGCGATCTCTTTGTCGGTGAACCCCTTTTTGGCATACATCTCCACTTGGGAAAGAAATTCCTCACCTGTGTAGTCAAACTTAGGTTTCCTTCCCCTGTTGAATTTCTTATTTCGAGATTCACGATTAGCCATATCATTCAATTCTTTCTACCTGTTCATCGAATACCTCACCCTTGATAAACTTGGAATATGGATCATAGCCAAATCTTTCACAAAAGGCAGCTTTAGCTTCGAATGTGTCGAAGGAAAGCATGAGATATGCGTCCATATCCTGTGCCTGTTTCTGGACAGCATCTTTAACTTGTTGTTTGACTTCCTTCATGTGGGCCACCTTCCCTGCTCTTTCCATCTGCTTGGCAGCTTTCTCGGCTTCCTTCTGTTCGGTTACAGGTGCCATCATATCCTCTAATGCATTCGCAATAGAGTTTTCCTCTTCGGTCTGGAGAAGGAAATCACAGCCAATCATATTCAGATCGGCAGCCGTCAGGCCGGCATCCTGATAATCGATGTCAGGTACCAGACGGGCCAAGGCGTCATAGTCCCAAGATCCTTGCGCGTTAGGGTTATTCATTAGAATGTTTAACTCCTTTTCCTGCTTCTCATCCACGTCAATGACATCGACACGGATTCTGTAATCATTCTCAGGAAACTTCTGAAGCTCATCCATCACACTCAAACGCTGATGGCCAGACACAACGGTTAAGCCTGTCTGTTTGTTGACCACGATTCCGCCGACAAGTCCGAACTTCTTGATACCCCGCTTCAACGTCTTACGGGACTCCTCAGACAGTTTCCTGGGGTTATAATCTGCGAAGTGAATGGCGGAACGATTCAGTTCCACCGATTCACTCTTTATGTATTTGCTTAGTTCCATACCTATTGCTTTTGTTTATGTTCCCAAAGTATTCTCTCAGCCATCGGGAACACTATGTAAATTCTCTGTAAATCCTGCGGGTAGTTCTTCTCCAGCCATAACATGCAATCCAGATTGAAGCCTACACCCGAACTGGCCTTCAGTGAATATCTGACAGGCTCCGGAAGGCTGTTCTGCTTCATGTAAGATAGAATGTCTTTCTGTGTCCAATCGGCCAGAGGATAGCACATTCCGTTGTTCTCATACCCATTGGCTTCATAGCCTTTCAGCATCAAGCGGCGGTTCATGCCGTCGGCCTTCTTCATGCCCAGGAACGTGTAGTAAAGTCCGGATCTGAGCTGCATGGCTTTCACCACATCGGCCAACTTCAAAAGCTTCACTTTGTGGTTTGGCACGCAATACATACCGCCGCGAAGAATGTAGGTAAGGTTCCAGTGGGGTACCTGAACAAACTCTATCTTCGGATATTTGGCTTTTACCCAGCCGATCCATCGTTCGATGTGCTCTAAACCTTTGACAAAGTACATGAACACACATACAATCCGGTCAAACTTCGGATAGATCATGTCCAGTAAGACCAAAGAATCCTTACCTAAGGACAGAAACAGCAAAGCCGCATCCGTTTTCTCACGAATGCGGTCAATGCTGCCGTATGTCTTTTCTTGTAGCGTCATATCAGCCACCGGACATACCCAATCCTACACGTACGTTGTAATACTGCTGACGGCGGTTGATGAAACGGCCGTTCTGCGACAAGCCACCTGTTTCGGTTGTCAAACCTCTACGGCCACCTCGGTAGCCTCCAGTGGAATAAGTGCTTCTGTTTACTCTGACTCAGCTAAAAATTAATAGTTAGACATTCTTTTCGATCACTCTGCCAAGGTCATAAACAACCTGTGCAGCCAGGTATGTTTCACCTTGGTATTTGTATTCTATCAAATTGTGGTTCTCGTCCTCAAACAGCTCGATCTTTGCGTCTTTGACTTCGACCAGTGCACTAGCCCGATCTTTGTTGTAACCTACAAAGAACTGGATGGCATCATAGTGTTTAGGCTGTAGTTCGCCGTCTTTCTCGACACAATAGCCTTCAGCGTCCATCTGGCAGTATTTCTTCTGTGTGTTGGGTCTGATTTCTCTGAATTCTTGTTTCTTCTTGCCCGATAAGATCTCGTCAAAGAACTTTTGTTTGATGATAAGCGTAAGTATTTCCATAATCGTGTAAAGTTTAAATGTTAGTTGCGGGTGATGGATTCGAACCACCGGCCTTCACCAAGTCAAAGTGACGAGCTGACCACTGCTCTAACCCGCGATGGTATCTATACAAAGATACCTCATTATGAAGACAATTATAAATAACAATTCAATATATACGAAACATTATGCCAAATGTTTGCTTTTCATCCACATGTCACGTTTCTCCCTGCACTTTTCCAGCGTTGGGGCACAGCAAGAAAACAACTCACCTGAATCTGTTTTATAATCGTATTGATACATTTTTACTTTTTTGCCTCTTAATTTGGTAGTGTAAGTACAATAGTTCTCACTACCGGGTTGGCATACGCTGCAGCCATTTACGTTTATTGATTTCATAACCACCTTAAATTAGAGTAATACACACCATTAATTTTGGTATAATCACCATACAATCTAACTTCACCCCTGTACATGAGAGCGAATTTTGAATATCCGATAAACGAATTGATAAGTCGATAAACTTCTTGGCTACCATATCCGTATTTCTTGATGGCAGGATAAACCATTGTTCTGAAAGCAATTTCGCTGTCTGTCATGTCGCCAACAGGATATACATTTAAAACGCCGTTGTGGGCGAAATAAACGCCGTTCTCGACGAATGGGTGGCAGTTAGCCCTACATATAGACCCATTCGTGGCCAGTCTGAAATGAAGAATGCAATCTTCGTCGTCACCAACCTCTGACAGGTGGCGTAAGAATGTCCGATAATCCAATCCCTTATGAAAATGATTGGTTGAAACGAACCCATAACCGTTGTGGTTTAGCTTCTTGATTTTTGCAAGAGTGTCCAGACTCGGCATCTGGACACCTTTTGGCTTATAGATAATGCAACACATACTTATTTGATTTTAATTGTGTGAGGCTCATGCAAGAACCTCAGCACGTGATTTGAAGAATGATTTTTCTTTCTTTGTCAAGAAAGGTATCTCGTCTATTGAAGTAACCTCTGAACTTAGCACGTTCTTCTTAGACCAAGCCACCAGCTTAGCACAGAAGTTTACCCAGTTAGAGATCTTTTCGAAGTCTGTTGAGCCTTGATGCTGTCTGAACTCGATAGTTTTGTGGCGAGCATAAGAGCAGGCGTTAACCTTGAAATATCTGTCACCGTTCATGGCGTCGAAAATATCCGATTTTGTCGTACACCACATAAAGTTTCTACCTTGTAGTGTTCTGCACCATTGGCTGTTGTTGGCACGCCTTGATCTCGCCATAAACGTATCAATCACTCTCTCTAACTTTTGATAGTTCTTGAATACGTTGATATAAGCTTCGTCAGACAGATTTGCAGCCCCAATATGAACATGTAAGCCAGTAGATATATTCACTTGTGCACCAGCCTCATTTAAAGCCTTACAGCAGTTTTCTAGGCTTTTCATACCTGCCTTACCTGTGAGAACCGGCGACACACATTCGATAGGATTTTCGCCTCTGATAGATGAATCTGATACGAATTTATAATAGTGGTTGTTGTCAACGTGGTTGTAGCCCTCATACTGAAAAGGCATTTCGTTTCTTGTTGCACTTTCTCTCATGAGGTTGGCAGCTACCAGGCATTCAATCTCAACACCAAAGGTAAACTTGTGTACCTCTCTGACAGGTTTAGGCAGTTCAGAAAGCAGAAGTTCAATCTCATACTTTCTTAAACCTAACTTGATAAAAGCCTCTTTCTTTGCAGCCTTAGAACCTTTCATGTTTTTGATCTCTTGGATTTCTTCGTTCAATGTCTTCATAATCGTATGCGTTTAAATTGTTATTACTTCTTGTTTGATGATGCAAAGTTAAAGCAAACTTTATTATTTGCAACACTTTTGATAAAGTATGATTTATCCCTTAACATCATTTAATAAACCGCACTTTATCATATAGTCTTTTAATGATAAAGTTTACATATATTTGCGGAGCAATAACATTAAAGAGAACTTTATGAACTTACAACTGAAAGAAATCATGTCAGCAAGAAACGTAACATCTGCTTTGCTTGCTGAGAAGGTCGGCATCTCAAAGGTAGCCGTCAGCAACATTGTAACCGGTAAATCATTTCCGTCACTTGACACACTAATGAAGATGGCTGACGTGTTGAACGTGACCATATCGGAACTGATTGGAGAAACAGAATTTACAGGAGCCGGATATATTGTTTGCCCTCATTGTGGAAAGAAAATAAAAATTGAGAAAGGAGAATAAACTATGGCACTATTTTCTGAAAGATATGGTTATACAAAACCGTCAGATGTAATTATTAGGGAAAAGATTACCCCTGGGATACAAAACGCTATTTTAACTTGTTATGATATTTTAAAAGAAAGCCTAAATAACATTGATTGTCTTTTTATATATCACAACTTAGATGAATATATTTGGACAAATTTCCTAAATTTGCGTAAATCTGAGTGGAGTATTTACAGTGATATAATATCTAAATACATAAAAAACGAACGAAATAAGTGGTTTAAAAAACTAGATCTTATTGAAATCTGTATTAAATACCTATATTCTAAATGCGAAAAAGATTCACGAATTTCTTTTTTAGTCGATCTTTTTGTTGGTGAATTGAGTCATCATTTTAAAAGGCTGAACTTTGCATATAGAATTGTAAACAAGGAAATTGTAGAAATCACATCAGAAGAAGAAATTAAAGAGATAGAAACTGCATTAAATACAAGTAAAGATAACATTAAAATACATTTAAACAATGCTTTAGAGTTATATTCTCAAAGACCTATGGCTGATTATAGAAATTCCATAAAGGAATCCATATCTGCAGTTGAAGCAATTTCCCGAAATATAACTGGAGAAAATGTACTTAACTTTAAAAAGATGGAGGAAAAGGGAGTCTTTGTCCCTACCGTCTTGAGGAAAGCTTTTGAATGTCTTTATGGATACACCAATGACAAAACCACAGGCATTCGTCATGCACTGATGGATGATATCAATGCTCCTCAAGCAGAAGAAGCATTATTTATGCTTGTGTCTTGTAGTGCTTTTATTAATTACCTTAATAAGAAAATCAAATAGTAATGGCTGAAGAATTAGACGATAATTTTAAAGAAGTTGATGAAATGACCAGCAATTTTAAGGAATTGGAAAAACAGGGACAACGAGATATCCTTCGATATTATGACAGGATTCATGATAAATTGTTTTCTTTTAATAATATGTTGATAGCAGGATATTTTGTTATTATTGCTATGCCTAATTCTACGACAAGTCCTTGGTGGATGATACTGCCCATAATCAACATGCTTCATTTAGTATTCGTTGATTATAAAATGATGGAAAAGAGTCGTTTTGAAAGTGCTATCATGAGTAAGACCATTACAGAAATACAAGTTTATGGAAAAGATATTAACAAAACGACACAGCATTCCCTGCTCACGATTTTTTTGACGATACTTGTCACTGTTGTTTTTGCAATTCAATTAATCACTTTTGTTTAATCATAAAAAACAAGCAACTTATGTACTCAATGGAAGGACTTAAATTAGAAGATGTTTTAGGCGTTTGGGAAAATGATATTTATACACTAGTCATTACTATCGAAACGGCTACTATATCTAAAAAAATAGAAGAAAAATCTGCTGATACAAATCCTATAATATGGTATCATATATCAAATGAAGAGAGTAAAATGTATAATAATACGATTTTGATTTCAAAAGATATTTATATATATCAACTATTTGAAGACAATCCTGATGAACTTGTTATAAACTATAATGGTAATAATTATAAGTTTCATAAAGTGAACTTCATCAATGAATTTAAATTTTACAGAAGTAGAATAGATATACATCAATATATTGCTATTCGTTGGTATAATCCATGGGAGTATATAGCATTAGTAGAATTTCACGATTTTGATATTAAAAGAATATTGCGAGGAAATTCTGAAACAGAAAGACAGGAAATTTGCGGCATTTATAATAGTATTACAATTATGCCAGATAATTGGATCGAAATTGAGTTTGATTCATGCTTTCCTGATTACAAACGAAAAGTTATTTTGGAGACAATGAGACATGAACTTTGCTTATAATATAAGGTGATAATGATAAGACCTTTACAAGATTTTTTATGGTTGTCTAATTTAATTATTTTAAGATAGTTCCTAATTATATCGGTTTAATACTAATAGAGAATTATATTATAGGTGCTTAGATGAGATATATTTTATAAGAGACATGAATGAACAATATAAAACAGCCCCTTTTGAAAATATCAGAGAAGCATTTTATGCGTATTGTGATATAATTATAAGACATGGAAAAGGAAAGGAAGGGAGTCCACTTTCAAGCTTCTATATTGGATGTGTAATTCTAAATTCCATTGCATGCGAAATAGGATTAAAAGCTTTACTCGCTTATGAGAACAATTTTTCTCATGGTCATGATTTATATGAATTATTTTATAAATTAAGTCCTCAAACACAAACGACAATAAAACAATACATTTCTTATGAAGAAGATAGCTTTGATGAAGCATTATTAGAAAGTAAAAATAACTTTATCAAATGGAGATATTATTACGAAAGTACTCATTTAACCGTAAATTATGAATTTATCTTTAGGCTATTTTCTGCAATTAAAGCAATATTAGATATGACAAAGCCGGAAGCATAACGCTCCGGCTTTTCTATTATCTTACAATTTTTAATCGATACTTTTTCTTGTCTTTTTCACAGAAATCTTGAATTATATCAATTGGAAGTTTAAAAGCTTTAGATAGATCATTCATGGTATATCCAAGTTCCGTTTTAAATAAAGAATAGGCTTCATAAAAAACAGAGGGTTCATCTATTTCAACGTTAATGGGCTCACGTTTAGTGTACCCTCTTCTACTTAGTTCAATATAAAAATACTTATATTTATTATCATCTATACATGCTAATTCTTTAGCTCTCCTAATAATAGACGCCATTGATGTTAACCAATATTCTTTCAATGGAGCTAAATAGCTTAACCGCAAATTTCTAAGAGATGGCTTAATTGATTCTGAAGGCATTAAAAATTCTGCAGCGAATCTAAAAGCTTCATCCTCTTTATCTCTATAATCTGGTACTGGATAATTAGGGGATAAATGCATGATAATATGTCCTAATTCATGTGCTATTGTTAATCTTTTATGGTCATTGCTAAATTTCTTATTTAATACTAATACAAATGATCCTTTGTCAGTAGTGAACGATACTCCATCAAAAATATCTTCGTCATAGTCTTTTTCTACTATAATAATACCATATTTTTCCAATAAAGAACAGATGTCCTTCACCGGTTCGGAATCAGGAATCCCCATATATCTGCGTGTAAATTTCGCTGCAGACTCAGGAGTATAACCCTCTTCAAGATCAATAAATCTCAGATTCTTCTCAGGAAATTCAATAGAATCAGACATTTCATCTACTAGATATCCAATAATCTTGTTTGAATAATCGATGTGGCAACGATCCTTTTTACTGATTCCACTTTTTCTTCTATAGTGGGCATTATCAACATTATTTCCTATCTTTACATTATAAAAATCTTCGGGAAAGCCCAAAAAGTCAATAATACGTTTCACAACATCAGCAGATAATACTCCCAATCCTTTTTCAAACTTAGACAAATTGGATTGCGATAAGCCTGGAATTTTTGACGCTAATTCTGTTTGTGAATAGCCACGATATTCCCTGACAAATGTTAGCTGCTTATAATTGAAATTCATAATCGTATGTTTAATATTCTATTTAAGATCATAACCTTAAATATTATTTTACAAAAAAAATATCCAGTGGTAGACGGGTTAATACTTATATTATTAATTCTCGGCAGTTTTGGCTTTATTAGCACCTTTCACTGATACAGATGCTGCGGCAGGAACTGAAGGTTTCAAAACAACTGAAGGTTTCAAATGTTCTGTAGCAGGCTTGTTTATAGCCCATTTTACCCTGTTTTCATCTATATAGACCAGCTTGGGGTCTACTAATTCACCAAATCGATTCTTTTTGTAGCCAAAAAACAAAATGGGAGCTGTCGGATCCTCATCACCTAGAAACAGTCTTCCCTGTAATTGGTTCTCTATCGAATCAGTCATTTTTGTTCGTATGTTCATCGGCATATCATTCTTATCCAACTTCTTAAATAAAATTACATATCCCTTCACATAAAGCATGAATCTACCATACTTTCCAGTCTTCCAATCGTTACTAAAATACTTCTGTATCGATTGTACTATCTTAACATTCAACAAGTGTGCTTCAAATCCTCTTATTCGAGCTTCTAAAGGTGTCTGCACTATTTCTTTATTGTACTGTTTTACAGCGTCTTCGTATGCTTCAAACAGTCTTGTGAGAATTGAACCTAGTTCAATTTCACATTCTTTTGCGCTAATTATGCGCTTCCTTTTGTTATTTTCATTACATTTGTCTCCCATAAATTTATAAAAGATTTATGTCCACCACTGGACTTGAAGAAATCTCTGTTGCAGCAGAGATTTTTTCTCCAGCAAAGATATATAAAAAAAGTCGAAAGTTGTATATAAATTATTGAAAAAATTGTATTTCAAGTCTTAGTGTTGAGAATATAATTCCATTTCACTTGGTTTGTCCTTTGGCCTTCAACCAAAAAATCATTAGAAAATAAAGTATTAGGTAGATTTTCTTTTTAATTCACAGAAAACGGACTTCTTGGAGGTGAAAAGACGTAGATAATGTTATTCAATTAAACAAATTGTTATTCCAGCTTCGTTCCTTATGGTCCGGGACTGAAAACCTAAGAATATTAAAAAAAGGAGGTTATTATGCGTAATTTAAAGGAAGATGACATTGTTATTAACAAGAACAATGGTGAAGAGTATTACATATCTAAGGTAGAGACAGTATATGATATTGATTTGGGAGCCTCAAAACCAACTGGGTATGTTGAATGTCGCCCTAATTCTTCAGATAAAGGGTTACCAGATTATAACAGATTCTCTTTAGATGATTTAGAATTAAAGCAGTAAATAAAGGGCGAGAAATTCTCTGCCCTTTATTTTTTTAATTAAATCACCCACCATTAAGCCCTATTATGTACGTCTAGTAGCTATGTAATTATGAACTTGCTCAAATCCTTATATTCACTACTTCCACCTTTTGAACTGAGAATATTCTCTGCATATTGAATTTGAGTTCGTTTAGCTCTTTGATAACGAGATTCCGTTATTTCCGAATTTGCAACAATTCTGTTTAATTGCACAATCAAATCATTCCAACTTTTTCTTCTGACTCAACGTTAAAATTAATTTATTGGACATAAAAACTCAAATAAAGGGACTTTATCCCCAATAAAAACATTCTGTCACTTGATTAGTCCTTTGACCTTCAACCTTTCTACAATCTGGTTGTAAAGATACTCTATATCCTGCCGGAAATCCTTATACTGCTGGTAGATAAAGGAAACATCGGCGATATTGTTCGATATTACACACGGGGAGACATCGGGGAACACACCGGAAATTTCTGCCCGGATACCATTCGGCAGCCGCCCACCGGCCAACACACTGGGAGCGAACAGGAACAGAACTATAAAGAGGAACTTCTTCCGCTGGGTAACACTCTCGGGATTGGGTGGACAGGCCATCCCGGCCAACAGTTCCTTGAACCAGGAATAAAGCTCCGGGATCAAAGTCAAGTCAGCCAGTATGGGGGTTGATAATTCGTTTTCCCTTTCGGATAATCTTGATTTTTGTTCACGGATTGACTTCAACTCCACGATCGATGAAAATTCTTTTGTCATAGCACGATTATTTTGATTGAAATTCTTATATTTGCATCATAATCGTGTGGGGGAGTTGGCTTTTAATCGTGTGGGCTGGCTCCCTTTTTTAATATGCTTTCCCTCCGTGCATAAACGGGCGAAGCTCGTTGTACTTCATCTTCTGCTCGATATGCCAGAAAATGTCGATGCTTTTCTTCACACAGAAACTCATGATTTCCATCATGCCTGCTCGAAGATAGATATCGAAGGAATGCGATTCCATGAAATCAGTATTTGTTAGATTGCAGACCAAGAAGAACATGGATTCCGTAAAAGTCCAGTCAAAGAATCCTTCTGAACATTTCAATTCATCAAGAGTGACTTCACCTAAATCTACATTCCTCAGTCCGGCTAGATCCAGCAGTCTGATACAGGCGTCGGCAAGTTCTTCCTCGACAGATCCTTTGATTTGACGCTCGAAGTTTTCCTCAAAGTCTATGCGGTTACAGTGTTTGTTGAATGCTTCAATGTCAGCGTGGCTTCCTTTCCTGTCCGCCTCCACAGCTTCCATCAGTTCGGATATGACCAAGCAAAGGAAATGTTCATCACTTAGGTTATCTTCATGCCATCCGTGGGCAACTGCGCAATGGTAGGCTTTATCTCTTAATTCGTTTAAGTTCATATTGTTATTGAATTAATATTGTGTATCTTTGTCGGAAAAGGTATTTTATGAAAAAACATAATGATTCTGACACTCTGTTTCGTGAATATACAAACATGCCATCTGATTTCACTCAAATAATGGATGAAAAAGATACGCGTAAGTTTATGCAGGAGCAATACCGAATGCTTCGACTTCAACGAAAAGAATATAAAAAGAATGCTTGGCTGCTTATTATTAGTATCCTAATAGCTTTAGCATCCTTAGCTGTATCAATTATTTCATTATTTAAATAAAGTTACCCGATAACTTCCGTGCGGCCGTTATCGGGTAACTAAAATGCACTGACATGTGGATGTCAGTAAAATTAATATTCTTGGTTTCTATACTAATATCATGTCAATAAAACCTTTATAAATGAGAATAAATTAAATCAATATAATAACAATCTATTATTGACATGGTTGATGAATTGCTAACAGTGAAACATCCAAACCTAGTTGTTCCGTGGAATTTCGTTTACTCTTTTGATTATAGATTGTCGTTTACTCTTTTTAAACTATCTGATTTATTTTCAGCCTCTTCGATATTTTTTCTTAGATATCTATCATATAACATCAAATTTGTAATTGATTTATTAAAACCGATGTCATCCATAAACGTTTTATATGAAAAATCATGTAAGAATGATTCACATACAGAATCAATCCATAATAAGTTCTTCCAATTAGGTGATAATAAAAAGAAAAAAGGTTTCAGAGATATTTCTAGCTTTAAAGAAATACTATAAAAAATCATATTAGGAGTAGAAACATAAAACCTATGAAAATCATACGGAATATTAGCATTAAATCCTTTAAAAGATGAATGTAATTTTAAGTTAAAATATTTTCCAGATATTACCAAAGTCTCTTTACCTTCTTTTTTTAATATTGTTTTGGGAGGTAGTTTTAATTCAAACTTATTAAATTCAACATCATCATCGCCTAACAATGTATATATATCACCAATATCTTTTTTATCTTTTATTTTACTAAGGAATTTTTCACGATCTTCAAAAGGCTTTGATATTAAATCAAGAACTCTATTATCTAACAAATAATCAGCTATATTACTCCTACTCAATACAGTTATGTTTTTTGTATTATCTCCAAAATATATTTCAAGTTTGTCTGATAACCATTCAATAAATATATATTCGGTTAACTCATTTATAAACTTACATATTTTTTCTTCTTTAAAGTATTTCCGAGCTTCATCATCTGTTATTTTTTTTATTAAAACATAATCTTGGGATACATATTTACTTTTACTGTTATTAGTATATTCTTTCTTGAAAGCTTTTTCCCAACATTCTTTGAAAGTTTTATTCTCTCTACAAACTGAAATAAGTATTTCAATAAATTTTTCATTGAAATAATAACGATAAACCTTACCCAATCTAGCTTTATCATCAACAACCAAGAGTGCCTCAGTACAAATTTGATGCTTTCTTAATGTGTAAAAATTAAATATTTTTATCAAAAAAACGAATAATATACAAAATAGCCCAGAAATAAAAAAAACAAGGTAATTACCTTTAAAGAATTCAGCTAAAGCACTAACTATAAAAGAAATTCCAAAAGACAAAAATATTGCAACTATAATATTGTCAAAAATAAATATTCTCTGTTTTTTCAAATAATCTAATGGTTTCATATAAATGAGATAATAACTTAAAATAGATAGGAATTAGTAACTTGTATAGTAATGAAAATTATTACAAAAATAGATATTCCTAGTATATTCTTAATATTTTTAATAGTATTTATTATGGATATATTAAAATAAAGGATTTTTGTTACTTTTGGGCCGCCTGAAGCTCACTGTAAAAAGTAGTGGGCGGAATTTCCGCCCACCTTCATTCTATTAAGGCACATCGTAATTCCAAAATCCTAATTTCCCTTTCACATTCATTATCGGCTTCTCAAATAGTACCGCATCTTTCAGCACCCAGTTCCAGCACCCCATCTCGGCCCATACTGATGGATGGTTCTGTACGCAGTCGGCAATCACTACGCTGCCGATAATTGCACCAAACTCCCATTTGCCGGAAGTGCTTTTCCCGGAAATTAATGAAAAGGCTTGTTTCATCTGTTCATCGGTTAGATTTATTTCAAACCTCTTTCCATGACAACCGCTTGCATGAATAAGTACCCTTTGGCCAATGTACTTTTGGTGGCACTTCCATGTCCGGTTCTCAATGTCTTTTATACCGTGAGCGATTAGGCTCGCCCACGGCTGTTTGATGGATATGGCTTTCATAACTTTGTTTTTTTATTTCTATGAATTAAATTTGCATCGAACAGAGAAGTTAAACTTCGTAACACCAATGGCACTGCAAATTGTAGAAAATAGGTAGTTACCAGAATTTAGGAGATTATGCAGCGCATATCCTCTTTTCATTCAATAATATCAAAACTTCATTATATATGTTAAGAACTCTTGTATTACTAAGGAATTTATATATATACTTTTCAAAAAATAAAACATGGATTTTAAGCATTCTATTTGTATGTTCAGTCATAAAGACATCTTTTTGGTATGCTCTATTTGGAATCAATATACTCTCTTATTCGAGCTTACAAGATATATTTATAAATTTTGCCGACTATTTCATGTCGTTTATTTATATAGGTATATCATACATATTATGCTTATTTGTAAGAGGAGATAGGAAATCAATAGCAAATTTTATCTTTTCAGTACTAGTATTTGTTTTTTTCTTCTGCCTATTTAATATAGTATTTAGGATGGTAGTTTCTATCATAACGTTCTTATTGATCATCGCGTTATTATCAAATCTTTATTGTGAAAAAAGAAAAGCAGAATTATTAGGAAGCATACTTCTTTTATTACTCTTATTTACTTTAGTACAGCCACTAGAACAGTTCCTTCTCTCAGGTCCTAGTAAAACAGACATTAGACATCTTACAACAACATTTATAGAAAGACCTGCGAACTATGATATATTCTCTTTTGAATATTCCAATATAACTATTCACACTGATTCTGAACAATTTTATTATATTGGTGGTAACTCAAACTATTACTTTATCCACAACCTAAAAAAAGACGAAGTGATGATAATACCAAAATCAGAATGTTCAAATATAAAAGGAAGCCCACTTTCAATAGGAAAAATATCAAATATGTTTGATTAAGAAGGGAGTGTATAATTCAAATGTCTTTTGTTTTATATCATTAATTCATCTATATTTGCCACAGCATCTATGACTGAATGGAAGGTTTTAATATGTAGGTTCGATTCCTACTAGATGTTAGGTAATATTGCCGTATAACCTTTAAAATGATGTAATATGATTGAATTCATAATATTAAATTTAATCTTACCTTTACTTTTAGGTATTTTATCCTCATGGATATATGATTCTATCAAAGAAAAACGTTATCAAAATGCAATATTACTGATTATAGAGGACCGTGAAATGCGGTCCTCTTTTCATTTCTCCCATCCTAATAATTTAATTACCTCCTCTGAAGGTATATCCTCGTTTGTTGCATAGCCTCTCGCTATTCCGTAATCGACTACCATTCTTACTTCTGCATTGGTCAAACTCCGACCATTGACGCTAAAGAACCCACTAAGATTTTTCCGCCAGGCATACTTCCTTATACCATGCAGACTAACTGAAACTTTATGCATTGTCATTGTTCGTTCTCCTTTTTTGAGCCATTCGACCTTCCCGAACGGTTGGCTTTGTTCTTAAATTGCTCTTAATTTGCTCTTAAAATGCTCTTAATCTCCTTCAATGTTTTTCAATGTCATGGACAAACCAATGTACAGAATTGCTGCACATGTTGCTATCAATACCAACTCAAGCACGCTAAACCTGGAATACAACCCTATCACAACCAAAGTCATTCCTGAACCGTAGGCTATCACAAAAAGTATTTCTTTGATGATGTTTAGTATCTTCTTCATAGATCAATATCTTTCGGTTACACAACAAATCCAGTTTCTTTATATGGTGACATAGCCTCGCATATCTTCACTATATACTCAACATTTTCTTCATTCAACCACTCCTTGGCCACATTCCATGCAATGCTTTTACTTGGTTTGAAGTTATTAATTCGAATGCTATGGTGTGATAATCTTCCCTCTGTTGGCTTCAATCCGGCACCGTGCAGTTCACATAAACCGTCTTTGTAGAAAGTACACCAATCTCCTTCTTGTTTGGCCTGTATCATCGGCACAGACATATCAGTAACTCCCATAATGATACCTACATACCAATCCGTTGGTGCAAGTCTATCTTTATATCCTGCTTCGATAAGCCTTAGAATATCTTGTGGAGTACCCAAGCAGGGCGTATGACATTGCTGTTTACATAACTTGCATTTACACTGGACCGGTTTTCGGCCTGTTTTTCTGATGATTCGCTGCAACGGCGTTTCATGTACAAGTAAGCTCATTTCGTTTCTCCTTTCCACCTACCCCAGCAGCGCATACATCACTGTCTGGAACAGGTAATATAGTTTTGTTTTCATTGTTTTTTCATTCTTCTTTCTACAAGTTCTTCTAAACGCTTCTCACACTCTGCATACTTGCTTTGATTTCTACTTTTACTTGTTTCATAGTTCCTATTATTTTTAATAAAGGGACATATCCGAGAAAAAGATTAAAATGCCTAATTTTAAACTTATCATCATGAGTTATTGGATATGCCCCTTTTTAGTTCTATTTTTGCTTTTGCCTAATTTTAATATTTATAATTATGAGTAAATTAACATCTGAACAAATGGCCAAGATTGAGCCTAAAATCAATCACCGTAAATGTCCAGTATGCGGTAGCACGCATCTGATGTTTAATGAATATCCGACACAGGTTTTAAGCTATTCAACCGGTGATAAGGATATTGACTTGTCAAAAGTCAGTTGGATTAACTGTTTGTCTGGAGAGTGTCTGGACTGTGGATTCATCATGCAATTCCGCCTTGACACTTTGCTCAAGTAGCGCAGTTCCATCGAATTTTAGGCCCCATAAACAGGTCTCTTGCGGGCGGTTTATTCCGCCCATTTTTTCATTTCCTTCTTTATTCATACTTTCTCCTTTCCACCTGTCCCAGCAGGATATACATCACTGCCAGGAATAGGTAATACAATTTGGTTTTTATTTATTATTCTTCTTTTTTCTACAAGTTGTTCAAGCCTCTTTTCGCACTCGTGTACTCAGCTTTCTTCCGTTCCAGTTTGTTCCTGAACTTAACCAGATCCTCATTAGTATTCTCGTCAAAGAACATGTTATTCTGACGGTTGTGCTCGATGTATTCACGCATCATCCGCTCGGCCTTCGTCACCTGGGCTTTGGCGGAAATCAACTTAGAAAGGCAACTGCTAACATCCATAGACTCACCAGATCGTTTGTCATAGAAGTACAGGCTTTTAGATATAATCTGTTTGGGATATTTACATTGTAATCTCGCCATCCTCCATCTGATTACCCACTCATATCTGAAATACATTTCACGGGGAAGGTTGTAGTGATAAAGACTTACTTGTTTATCTGCATATCCGTAGTACAGAGTTACTTCAACCCACTGCTCAACCTTCAGTTCCTTTTCTGCTTTGGCATAATCCTTAGCCATCTGGAACCAGTCGTCCATACTTTCCTGCTTTCCCATATCATTCAAAGTTTAAAGAGAGTTGGTTATTTGGTTCTTTATACCCGGGATTTGCAAGAAGGAAAGCCTTTCTTAAAGCATCTGAGATCCTATCACGCATAGCCTTCGTCACATGGTTCTTATCAGCTTCGTTATTAATCAGCAAGCATCTTTCAAGGCTCCCGTTGATAGGTTTCTCATCGAGGAACAAGCTGTATTCCGTAAATATCCGGTTCTGCTGTCTCCCTTCCTTTCCTTCCTTCTCTGTCTGGTACCGCTCAAATACGGTGTCTTGTATTGTCCGCAAACATCTTTGTCCACGGTCGCTTCGGCAGCCCTGTATTTCGTTCTCGAACATAACGGACAATGCACGTTTCTTGCGGACATTTCCTATTCTCGACCACCCATAATAGACTTTCAGTTTATTCATAGTCTCATCTTCTCCCGCTTATATTTCTCAGCATACTCTTTCGTACACTTTGCTTTGGTGACGTAAATGACGGTAGTTGCATTAATCCGCAATGGATAGAGATTCCTTTCACGTTTCAACTGTCTCTGAATAAATTCGGTCAGATCGTTACCGTTCTTGCTGGTATCAGCCTTGCGCTCCTTGGTTGGAGGTAATATGTTCTTGTTTGCCATAAATAACTGTTTTGAATTAGTGCATAGGTTCCCATTCCTTTGGCAGCTTTGCCCACTTCCTGAAATAAGCATCGAATTTGTCCATATCGCCAAACATGTCCATCTTTGACTGCTCATCCGTTATCATGGAAGCAAATTCCTTGAAATAGGCATCGGCAGCTTGAACAAAATGGGTATGTTGTTGCTTGATTTCACCCAGCATTAAGCCTCGTTTCCTCATTAGGTCTGAGGCTTCCTCTACCAGACCGTTCGCTTCACACAGCAAAATGTGTGAGGCAGATAACAACTGATTCAAACGAGCCATAGAGCCGTCTTTCTGGGCAGCTTCAATCAATGTTTTCTTTGGTTTCATAATCGTATGTCTTTAAATCTTATCATCAAAAATCCTCTCCTCTCGCATTCCCTCAACAGCTCCATGTCCTCCGGGCGGATGTCGCATGGGGTTTCGTGGTTCACGGTCATGTAGTCGGGAAGGCCGAATTTTTCGCGGATGCTGTTGTAGCAATCCTTCTGCCGGCCTTTCTTTGTCCAGCATATAGTCAGTCTCATGGGTTTATCGGCGCAGGCTGGTTCCTTCGAACTTGATGCGGCGGGTGATGGCGACCAGTCGGTCCATGGTGCGCTCGCCGTACTTTTGGGAGATTTCTTCGAGGGACAGGTTGGTAGTCAGCATAAGCAGCTTGCCGCGCTTCTCGGCTTCGTCCACTACCTCACAGAAGGCAAGGCGGCGCTCGCCGTACTTCACGGCCATGCTTTCGGTGCCAACGTCGTCGATGTAGAGGATGTGACGCTGCTTCACGGTGTCGAGTTCGGCATTCATCTGCTGGGCGTCGTAGCAGGATACTACTTTGCGGCAGTAGTGATTGAGCAGCAGCGGGATGATCTTCCAGCAGATAAGTGACTTGCCACGCCCGCAGTTGCCGTGACACAGCAGACCACGGCCACGGTTGTCGGTGAGCCACTGGGCTATCTGATCGTATTCGGGCAGCCACTGGGCTTTGCCGTCGGTAAAATAGTTCAGTCCGCGCCACAGCACCGACTTTGCATCGGGAATGGTGATGCGTACCTGGTTGGGGACGGGATTGAAACCTGTCTCACGCAG